>Ga0181380_1000047_pt1 | contig 45339 bp, 44 predicted proteins | sample 3SPOviralmetaG_FD_130116 | JGI IMG/M metagenome (GOLD analysis project Ga0181380, IMG submission 130116) | Marine viral communities from the oligotrophic San Pedro Time Series (SPOT) site, San Pedro Channel, CA, USA - 3 SPOT_SRF_2009-08-19 | ecosystem: Environmental > Aquatic > Marine > Strait... | reverse complement strand
TTAAGGTGTGGTAGCCTGTTTTGTTTAATTCTATTTTTAATCGTAATTTTTAAACATTAATAAATAAAGTAATGAGTTCCATTTGCTCATTAACCATATAAGTAGCTTTTTAAATGTTGATTTTTTTTTGTAGTCAGTCATAATTATTTTTTTCGTTTATTAAATATTTCTATTGCCTTTATTACTTCTTCTTCTGTAACTTTTAAATTAAGATCTATACCCGCTCTCCATTGAGCAATGCTTTTTCCATTATTCATTAGTATTAAAGTTGGCACGGAAATTACATTTCTTTGTATAGAAGCAGGTTGATCTTCTAGCCATGCAAATTGTATTTTAATATTTGCTATTTTATTAACAGGTAAATTATTGTGTTTATTCCACTTTGCGTTTATTTCAAGCAAAGTAAAATTTTGACTATAAGAATTTAAACATGTTAATAGGGTTATTAAAATTATAATTTTTTTCATGGCTATTTTTTTTCAATTATTTCATACAGCTTTTCATCTATTTTATCTAATTTATCACTATTTTCTTTAACCTTATCCTGAGTATTCATAATTGTTTCTCGAATTAATTGATCTTTAAGATCATATTCTGTTCTCGTAATAGCAGGCTTTGGTAATTCCTTAGCAAGCTCTATATCTTTTTGTAATGTAAAATATAACGTTGCTAAAGAAATAGCTCCTCCGATAACTATCCCTATTGTTTTTAAATCTAAGGTTATTTGTGTCTTTTCACTTAAGTTCATAAGGATTTTATTTTAAAGAGTTTTGTTTGTTTTTATTATTTTTCATTAATTCTTGTATTATATATATTCTATCAGCTTCACTTTTTCTAACAAATTTCATTGCATCTGGATTAATGCCATTGGCTTTTATCCAATCTATTTGCTTGTCTCTTCCCCATTTTTGTATTTCTTTGTATTCTTCGCTTCTTTCTATTTCTTTATATTCGTATTTTTCATATTGCTTTTCAATATCAATACCCGCTTCTTTTGCTAAATATAACAAAGTACTTGTGCGCTCAGATTGGGTGTCTAGTGTTTTAATCCATTCTTTAGTTCCCCCTAAAGCTTTCATAAAATCTTTTTGTTCTTTAATATTTAAGCTTTCAATAGCATCAATATCCCTTTGCCCTTTAGAAGTATTATTCAAGTAAAAAGTATCTAGTTTGTTCTGTCTGTCTCTGTCGTTTTGCTCTTTAGTTTGTAATTGATATTTAGGAGTTCCCATAAGCATTGCAGCACGTTGCCATAACTCATTTTGTGCATCAAAAGCATTCGATAAATTTTCCATTTTTTGCACAATACGATCTAAAGGTATATTAGTAATTGTACCAATCATAGATATGTAAGCTTTATTATTAGGGTTACGAGGATCTAAAGTATTAAATGTATTTCCAAATTTTATGCCTTTTTTTGTTTTTTCAGCCATGATAAGGCTTTTCCAGTTTCTACCTAATCTATTTACTTTACTTCCAAGCGTAGGGGATACAGACAATATTTGAGACAATATAGGGAAAAAATCAGATCCTTGATATCCTTTTTTATATTGAGTAACCGCCTCTAATGCGGTATTATATCCCATTACGCTAAGCTTGCCTGGTAATCCTGACCCTGTTAATATACCTTGCCACACACTTCTACCTAGTTTATCTACTCGCTTTTCGTACATAGTGTACTTTTCAGCTTTTTCTTTTTCACTTAATTCTTCGTCATCGGTCATTACAGTACTATAAAATGCTTGCTGTAAGCCATAAAATAATGAAGATTGTACAAGACCATAATATGCCATTCTAGATACATTAGTTTTCTTGTCTCCTCTATTATTTTTTAAATCCAAAAACGCTTTCTTTTGTAGTCTAGACATTTGGAAGGGGGTATTATTAAATGAAAAAACCAATCTTCCCATTAAACCTGTCTGTATATTGCTTATACGATCCATTTGAGACGATTGCTGTCCTTCTTGTGTTTTGTCTAGAAAATCTTCCCAAGCTTTGTCAGCGGCTTCATTCTTACTCAAACCTTCTTTCTCATACGTTTTCATTCTGTTCATATAGAAAGGTGTTCCACCCATAACAATAGCAAAACTATCCGCCATCTGTGTAGGCTTAAATCCTATTTTGATCATTTGATCCCATATTTCTTGCGCGGCAGTTCTTCCTCCTTGCTTCATAGCTTTAGCCATTTCAGCTTCCTGAACATTAATTTTTAATCCGGTACGTCTATCGCGTAATGCATCGGAAGACCATATTTTTTTAGCTGTTTGTATAAAAAGTTTAGGGTTTTTGCTTATAACTTTAGCTATTTCTATAGGGTTGTTGTCTGTCCAATTTACATAGTTAGCCGCAGATATAGTTTGCAGAGCAGCGGATCTCATGTTTAAAAACATAATAGTTGCAACTGACCCATTAATATAATTAAGAGTAGTATTAAAAGAATCATTAGTACTTTCCGGTCTTGACTTTCCTTTTGCTATACGCGTAAGCATTTGTTCTAAGTTATATCTATACTTACTACCAAATCTAGATTCTAATTTATTTAAATTTTCTTTAGTAAACATGGCATCAACATTCTCTTGCCATTCATATAAGAAATCCGCACGTACACCATCTGTTGCGTGTGTGAATAAATCATATTGTACATTACTTCTAAACCAGTTAGCGCTAGGTTCAGGATATTTTTCTTTAGTTTTAGTTATATCCATTATTCCTTTTGCATAGGCTCTTAATTTTGGAGAAGACACTACCGCACCCGTTAACTGAGCTTTTTCAGCTAATGATATTCCCGGTATATCCATATTTAACGATTGCCATATATACACACGCACTGCTTGATCAATATTGTAACCAAGTTTTTCAACTCGCTTTGCTGCTTCTTTTTCTGGGTTAGTTTCACCCATTGCTTTAATTTGAGCTTCTAAAGCTGCATAGTCTTCAGCTAATTTCATTCTATAAACACTAAGCGCATTTTCAGCTCGGGTTAGGGGCCTTAAAACATGCTTTTCCATAAATGCCATATCAGCATCTCCTTGTTTACCTTTGCCATAACCTTTGTAAAGAAAATCTCGAAAATCCATAGAATTAGAAGGAATAAATAAATCATCCCACCTTTTTTTACCTTCCATAAAAGCTTTTGAATCAGATACTGTAGCTTCTGCAGAAGCACCTCCTTTTCTTTCTATCATAGCGGCTAACTCTTTTTCTAATAGCTTACCTTTAGGGGTTTGTTTTCTTTCTTTATACTCTTTGTAGCTTTCTCCTTGCTTCTGAATTTCTTTGGATTTAAATGATGGACTAAGCGCTTCAAGTATTTGTTTTCCATTAGCGCCTTCTGGCAATCCCAAGTTTTTAGCTAAAAGTTTGTTAGAAATAGCGGCATCTATAGATTGCTTAACTAAGCTACTTTCAAAATTAGCTATCAAATCCCTACCCCATTGCTGTAAAGCGGTGGTTCCATCAAGTTTTCTTATATTATTTAATCTATTAAGATCTCTCATATTTATACCGCCATTATCACCTAATACTCTTTTCCAAGCGGCTTTATTTAAACTTTTACCAGGAGTAGTAGCTATTAGTAATTTACCTAAAAAAGGCACCGGGGCATCTTTTATTAAAGTTTTGCCTGTCCATGTATTAGGTATTGTAAGAGCATCCGATAAATTTTGAAACTCCTTTTTACCTATCATACTTTCGTACCCACCTACTAAAGCATCTAACACGGAGTTATCTGTAAGTTTTTTACTGTTATATGCTTGGAACACTTTTCTCCAATAAGCAGCTCTAGGTAACAGATGTTCGTTACCTATAGGTTTGTCAATTTTATTAATAGTTTTTTTAGTAATTTTTCCTTGTTTATTACGACTGCTGGCTTCATAAATAGTATTAAAATCATACCATATCTCAGGGGCCATTTTTCTTGAACCCTGCAGATTATTTTCCGACATCATGTAAAGCATGGTTTTTATTGCATCATTTCCTTTTTTGCCTTTTACATTTTCTCCTAATAAGCCCATAGTATATAATACCGCTTTTTGAGTGGCTTGTAATGCGTTGCTTTCCGCTATTAATGCGTTAACACCTTCTTTACCAATTTTTGCTGTCATCCTTTTAAAAAGAATGTTAGCGTGTTCTGAGGTAGATAACTTAGGCTGTTCTATTCTAAGTTTATCTGACTCACGGAATAATTCAGTTCTCGCTACTTCAGAGTTTTGGTCCAAAGTTACTTTAGAAACTTCATACTTCATTCCGGATTTTTCATACCAAGTTTTAGCTAGTTTATCGGCTTCCTTTATTTTGGTGTTGGCATCGTTTAATAAATTATTAAGCTCTGTATTAGTTTTTAAGTTTTCTAATGTTCCAGGCTCAAAATATTCTGCAGCATCGGATTTGCTAGATGATTTATATAATTCATCAGCATTTTTAATTCCATAATTTTTTCCCTCTCTTCCTTCAATTTCATATAAATTTTTAAGACCTAAATTTAAACCTACTTTTATATCATTTGCACCTAAAATTCTAGAATTTAAAAATTCTCCAGTAGAAATATTGCCTCCGCGACTTTTAGCAACTTTATTTAATGTTTCATTAAATATTTCCCCAAAAAGTGTTTTAATTCCATACATAACACCTTTCTGTCTTTTTTCAAATTCTTCTTTATTTAAATTTTCAAAATGATTATCAACTTTATCTTTATCTTTAATTAGCCTATCTTGTGCGTCTTTCTTTAAAGTAGCACGTAGATTAGCAACTTCTCCTACCATTTCTGCACGAATAACATCATTAATAAAACTTTTTTGTACATAATCTAGGGATTCCCAACCTGCATTATTAAGTTGCAAAATAGAATCTCTAAGTCCTTTCTTAAAGTCTTTTTCGGATATTTGCCTTTCTTCTGCGCTAGCTAGAATTTCTTTACTATAAAGTTTTTCTATATTGCTGCCTCTTCTAATATGTTTGAACATGTCTTCCCTGAAAATTTCAGATCCTTTTTCCATGTCAATAGTAGTAATTTCTTGGCCTTCCTTAAGAGCAATTTTTTTAATTGTATCAGATTTAAGAACATCCACTATTTGATCAAACGCAAATTCTCTAGCTAATGCTTTAGCTAAAGATTCTTGCCTAACGACGTTGTCTTTAAAATAATCAAAATATTCTTTTGCTGATATAGCTCTCTTTTTAAATAGTAAATTTCCTGAAGCACGCTCACCACTTCTTGCTTGCACTTTTTGACCTTTAGCATTTAATACTGGTTCGCCTTGTGCATCTAGCTTGTATACTTTTTCGTAGAGTACATCTAAATCAAATCGTTTTGTTATTTGGCTTAAATCAATGTAGTTATCCATTAAGGCTCTAGCCTTAGCTAGCCATCTAAGATTCGCTTCAGACCCTACTTCTCCCATCTCAGCCCTTATGTCTTGATACAAATCAGCTTCTGCTTTTCTTTCTAACCCAACTCTAAATAATCTAGTAGGTTCTTTTTCATAACCAACATCTCTTTTAAATTTTAAATTTAAAATTCTTTCCATCTCAGCCTTAGCTTCTGCTACTTGCTCAGGGGTTTTAGTTTGATCTATTATATCGTTAGTAAGATCCTTTTTTATAATTTTTAAAAGCTTTTCAAATATATCTGCTGGTTTTCTTATGCCTTTAAATTCTATTTTAACACCATCAGGACCGAACGCGTTAGCTCGATTAGGTTCGGTAGGCACTTCTATATCAAACACTTTTCCTTTTCCAAAGTTTATAGTGCCCACACTAAAAGCATCTAAGCCTTCTATTGGCTCGTTTTCAATTTTATCTACTACTATATCTTTAACCTTCTTTCGCGTCTCAGGTTTAATATTAAGTATGTTCATTGCAGAATCACGGGTTCTACGCTTAGCAGCTCCGGATCCATCGTAACCCTCATCTTTTTTATCAACCGTAGCAGCTTCTTTAAAGTCTTTGACATCTTTTTCTGAAAACACTTCCCCTTCTCCGTATTCACTCATTTGTTCAGCAAAATATTCCAACTGCTGAGTGTCTGCAGTAGTTACATATTGATCTTCCTGTATCTTATTTTTTATAACATCAGGTAAAAGCTGAACTTTAATAGCATTATTAACATAGGTAATTATACTAGCTTCCGGTTTTTTACCTGTTGCCATATTGTGAAGATCCTTAGCCGCATCCTCATAAGTCTTCGCTCCAGTAGGGATACTACCTTGTTTTAGTAAACCAATAGTTTGCTCTACAGAAAGGTTATCTCTTTTAATAGCGGCTATTATATCTTGCCCTCTAAAAAAAGGCATGATAGCTTTTTCTGCTAAAGTTTTACCTCCGGGCTGGCCCATTGTAGGAAGCCCGTATATATAAGCGGTTGCTGCTTCGTATATTTCAGACTCAGTAGGAAATTTACCTTGATTAGCTAAAGTAAGAGCTTTACGAGCATGGAATTTAACATGATCTAAAAATTGAAAATTTAAATCCTCCGCTAGAGTTTCACGAGATTGTGTGGTTTTATTTTCTTCGTAAAAATCTATAATTTTCTGATTATTAGCGTCCCTTTTTGCTTTTAACTTTCTATATTCCGGGCTTTGCTCTTCTTGTATTTCACGAGATTTTAATTGCTTTTGATCCAAAAGCTTCTCTCCTGAAGCCGTGCTATACACTCCATTTTTATCTACCGCAACTCCACCTAAAGCTTTTACGTTTTCTTTATATCCTTGCCCCTTAGCATTAGCCATTTTGTATAATAAGTCTATTACGGCATCAGCTCTATTATCTTTACTTCCATTATTTAGGTTAATAGGTTTTTTACCAAAATTAATACCTTTATTATTAGCAAACACAGCTAAATCTTTATATACAGACTGAATTACACCTCTATTTAGTAAAGCGTTAGAAAAAGATTTATTATTTTTCATAAACTCTATAGAAAACATTATAAATTCTTCTTTAAGAACTTTATTGTTTTTACCATATTTAGCCTCCAATACTTGTTGCAAGGTACTTGTTTTACGAGGATTGCCTTGAGCATCATTAGTTTCTGCTAATTGTAGATCCCCTCTAAGTTGAGTAGCTTTAATAGCATCCTCAACTCTGCTATAAATAGATTCATACATTTTATCAACTAACCCATTTTTTCGGCCTGACATTATCATAGCCCAATGTCCCATCTCATGCTGTAATACACCCTCGCTTAATTTATTTTTATCTATAGTAAGGGTTTTGCCATCTGGGCTCAGCTCACCTCTGGAACCCGGAACTTCTCCAAATACAAGATTTACTCCAAATTCCTTTTTAAAATATGGTTGCTTATTTTTAAATTCTGTCTGAAGTTTTTCTATTTGCTTTTCATTAGCAATTCTTCTGTTCATAGCGTCTTGGCGCTCTGAATAACTTAGTTTACCTGAATTTACGTCTTTTTCAATTTTATTAATTTCCTCTTGCAACGCCATCACATCAGATTTTTGAACTTCAGTTTTACCTAATTCTAAAATTTTATCCGTTTCGTATATTTTTTGGTTTAGTTTTTCAACATCTTTACCCTCACTTAAAGCTTTATTTCTTTGCTTAATATATTTATTGTTAAGCTTTTGAACAGTTGACTCAGCTACCCAATCCCATTTTTTCATTTTAGTACCGCCTAAAAACGAAAATTGCATTAAGTTAATAGACCATCTAGTCATAGTTTCTGCCTCGTCCCCCCAAAATTCGTCCATAGAAGTTTTAAGAGATTTATCTCCTGTGAATTCTTTATAAAAAGCTTCTGATAAATGAGAAAGTTCTGAAGAACTAGCCCCTCCCACTCCGGTTAGAACAACCTTTTCTAAGACTTTATTACCAAAATTAGCCCAATTATATTTTCTATTAAATCTAAATGGAACAAGTCTTTGCGTTAGTAAACCGCCTAAGTAAAAAGCACCACCTGAGCCAAGAGTGTTCTCGCCCCGGGCTACCATTGAAAACTTTATTTCCTCTTCACCAAATTTTAGCATGTGAGCGGCAAATTTAGCGGCTCTAGGATTTCTACCCCAATAGCTAGATTTCCAAGCACCCTGCGCCGCTTTACCTAAATTTTTACCTCCTGAAAATGCTGTTTTTATAAACCTACCAGTTCCTAATACATTACCAACTCCTCCTGTTAAAGCGGTAGCAACACTAAATTCCCCTAAAACAGGTACGAATGCCCCTGCACTCTCGCTAAGTCTCATCATAAATCCTCTTTCAAAAGATTTTTTCATTGACTCCGTTTCTGGCAACCCTATTTTTTCAAGTGTAAATCTTTGAGCATCTTTCTTTTCTCTTGTAGTTTCCAATCCATCTCCAAATAAACCCCAAGAATTTTCTAATAGTTCATCAGTAAAAGCTCCAGCCATATTTATGCCAGTATCTTCACCTTGTGTACCAGGATCCAGTCCTAGCACGTACATATCAGTAACTATAGGAAGCATCATTTTTGTGTCAGCATAATCCATACTAAATCTAGAAAAGTCCCTATCGGTGTTAAAGCCTTCAGGCTTGCCATCTTTAAATTTAATTCTATCTATACTCCAATCTCCTTCATTGATAGCATTAGATATTTCTCTAAGCGTATAAGCTCTATACTCTCCATCTTTTTTACGCCGTTTTGAAAAACGTTCTCCGGACTTAGTGTAACCCAGGTATTCCAAATTAGTAGGTGAATCTTCTTCAAGTGTATCTGCAAATCCGGCTAACTGAGGATCTGATAATGGTGATGTAGTTTTAATATAATAAATTTCTTCGCCTTTTGCAGTGTATTTATTATTATCAATGCTAGTTAAAAGAAAATTGTTTTTTATAGTTTCACGATCATTCCATTGCGAAGCTCTATCTAAATTATATTTATATCTTTCATTTTCAATAAGAAGAGTTTGCCCGTTACTTTTAGCAATTTCTACTTCCTGAGGAGTTAATATGTTATAATCAAGATCTGTTATAATAGGAGCCTCTGGATCTTTTAATTTAAAGTTACCCTCACTATCATAATCAAAAGGCGTTTGATTACTGTAAGCCTCAATAGCTTTTTGTAATTGTTCTTTATAGTCGTTAATTTTTCTTACTTGCGTAGTATAATCAATAGCCCTCGCGTTAGGATCAATTGTTTTTAAATTAGTTTTTGCTTCTTCAAGTTTATTTTTCGCAACACCTAATTCTTTTCCGGCTTTAGGTAAATTATTAAGAGCTTCAGACTCATAAAGATTCATAACTGCTGTATACTTCTTATCTTCTTGCAGAATATTAATAGCTTCTTCACTCTCGTCTAGCTCTTTATTTTTTAGCAGTTGCAACTTAGCATTATTATAATTAGAAGCTGCAAGCTCTGCTTGATATAAATTAAGTTGGGGCAGTGCTTTTTCCAAATATTTAGCCTGCTCTGAAAGATACTCAGGATTAAAAACTTCTTTATTAAAGGTGTTTACATCAGTAATATCATTTGTAGAAAATTTGGTATTGTTAAGAGCTAATCTTACTGCATAGTCTGTAGCTTCTTTCTGTTCGCGTAAATATTTTTTCTTTTCAGGTGTATCATCCTCATATTCTACATATTTGAATCTAGTGGTTACATTACCTTTTCTATCGGTAATTACATTATTAGGTTCAAATACATTTAGCATTTCTCTTTTTGGCTCGGTTTCTGCATAAGCCTCCGCTGCACTTTCAAAACCGTTTTCTTTTGCTAAGCTATCATAATCTATCGTTACTTGACCGTCTGTAATTTCTCCAAATTCGTTTAGTCCTTCTAATTCAGTAACATAAGATTGAGGTCCTGCGCTGATATAAACGGGATCAAGTTCACCTCCCTCAACAACTGATTCTTCTACCTTTTGAACTTTGCCACCGAATTTTAAAGCGTAGTCATCAAATGACTTGGGATAATTTTCCGTATCAGCATAGTTTTGTACATAGTCATCCTCGTATATTATTGTACCGCTTTTAAATCTTATGTATCGTGAACCCGAAGAAGAGTCTTCCGATCGTGAGTCCGTATCTTGTGCTTGAGTCTTCGACACTACATCCGCACTCTCTGCAGCATCTGGTAGAAAAGGAACTTTTGGTATAATACTTTTTTCTTCGGCGGCTTTTGTTTGTTCCTCCGTTTTAGGCCCGTCCAAACCTTCTTCATAATCAACATATTCAGCGGTTAATCCATTTTTTTCTGCTTCATCTAAAGCGGAAGAGACTTCGTCCCAATTTTTAAATGTTACTTTTTTATTGTCTATGATATATGTATACATAAGTTAATTTTTATAAATTGAGTGCATTATATTTGTTTACAATTTTTTTAGCTTCAGCATCAGCATACCCCAGTTTTTTATATCCAGCTTTTACTATTAGCTCTCTTATTCTAGCAGTGTCATTATAAGGTATATCTATTTCAACATAGGTATTACCTTGTAACCCTGCTTGTTTAACTGTATTAGTTTTAATAGTAAGAGAGTTAGGCCCATATTGAACATCTTCTATAGTGTGTTTACCATAAGTACTTCCTAAGCTAACAATTTTTTTCACGGCATCTCCAAAGGTTTCTTTATTAGATTCATCTAATTGCTCTGTTATGTTAGCAGAAAATTCATTATAAGCCGCAAGAGTTTGTTCTGCCGCACTTGGAGTATCAGGAGATTCAGGAGAATAAGAGCTAGTAACTCTGTAATACCTTCCTTCTGAATCTTCTTTAATACGTGTGGTTTCCCACGTTTTATTAGTACTTCTTTTAATAGCCTCCTTTTTCATTTCATCAGTCATTTCTTCTGCCAACCACTGATCAGCTCCTATAGGCCCCACTGAATCATAAATATTAAGATCAATTAATGCTCTACTTAAAGCTTGTTTATTAGTTGCAGCTGCATAAGTAACTTTTGAAAAAGTTGTATCTGTTAATCTTTCTCTAGCCTGTTGTATACTTAATTTATTTAAGTATTGCCTATTTTCAATAATTTCTTCCCCCTTATCATTTACAGCGGAAACTTTTGATTTATCTTGAAAATCTTTTTTATTTTCAAAACCGTTTGCCATTATAGTTTTTTCATCTTGCTCCATGGTAAGATTATTTAAAAAATTACCTTTTTTATCATACAATGCTTCAGACTGCTCTTCCATAAGTTCCACTTGTACGCTTGGAAATGTTACAACGTAGCCCCCCTCTCTTAAACTTGCCGTGTAGTCATCCCAAGTTTTTTCGTAGGAATTGCCATCGGAATCTGTAGCTTTAACATATTGTTGAACTTTACCATCAACTATTTTTTTAGGATATTCAATAGAAAAACCTTCCGCGCTTTTAAGGCCAAAATGAAAAGCTCTATTAGCGGCAATACTCCCATTTTCATCCTCTTTTATATACTGTCCATTTCCCGCTTCTAAAGGATTTTCTATATTAGATGTTCCCGCATATCCTAGTGTTAATTCTATGCCTGAATTTAATTTATCCATTTCTCCCTGAGCATAGGTAATTGTATTCTCATCTTCCAAAGTTGAAGTTCCCTGTACTCCCCTTACTTTAGCCTCACCACTAATGTCTCCATAATATTTAAGCGTATATTTAAGTCCATCTATATTGCCGCTTAGTTTTGCAAGATTTTTATTAGTTTTACTACTATCCGCCGCCTTCTCTCTGGCTATTTTCATGCTATCTTTTCGGAACTGCTTATCTTCTGCAATTTTTCTTTTTCTTTCAGCTTCCCGTTTAGCTCCTAAAGTTTGTATTCCCTTAGCAATAGAACCTGTTGCTTGACTAATTCCTTTAGCTAAAATCTCGCCAGACCTGTCTTGTATTATTTGTGGATTTCTATAACTCATTTTTTAATTCGTTTTAACAGTTTTTGTATCTATATTATCATTAGATTTCCCGCTAAATCCTCCAGCTCCAATCACCGCTCCAGCAATATCACCAACACCGCCTATCATAGCTGCTGTGTTAGCCGCTTGTGCCGCATTAGCATTAGCTATATTAGCGTTTTGTTGTGTAAGCCCAGCCGCCAGTCTGTCAAGCTTAGCCTGATCTCTTCCTTCTTGAGCTTGAAATTTAAAAGCTTCGCCTTGTGCTTGCGCCATTTGAGCTCTACCTCCTTCGGATATTTGTATTCCTTGTATTCTAGCTTTTTCAGCCATTTGTTTAGCTTGAAGATCTGCTTCTCCTTGAGCAGCTAGCTTTTCGTTTTGTGCTTCTTGTTTCTCAATATCAGCAGCTACGTCTTTCTTGCTTTTTGCCGCAGCATTTGCTAAGGCGGTTGCTCCACCAGCACTTGCTCCCGTCGCTTGTAAATTGTCTAAAGTTGCAGCTAAAGCTAAATCTGTTTGCTCCATTTTTATTTCAGCAGCGCTGGTAGCTACGCCTAAATCAGCGTAGGGATTTGACATTTCCCCGCTAAGATCTGTGGCTAAACCAGCCAAGGATTTAACATCGGAATAAGGGTTTATAACAGCCTGTCTGTTCTGTTCAAAAGCTCTTATTGCACCATTTATTCTATCTCTTTCTTGTGCAGCTTGCCTTGCTGCTTTTTTAGCCTTTCTGCCTCCAATAAATCCGCCGATTAAACTAGTTGCCGCTCCTATTCCGGCGGCTAATACTACTCCTGCCATAACTTTTCTTTTTTATTATATTCTTCCATTGTAAAGGAAAAGAAATTATTCTCTACCTCTTCTATATTTCTTGTGTCCGTAGGATTGGCTATTATGTTTATCCAAACACAATCCTCTACACATTTAATTAATCTTTTAGTTCCCTTTAAGGAGTACGACCAACATGGAGCTATATGTTCTACAGTTTCATTGTCAGCTTGCACTATAACTTTACCAGATAATAAAAACCAAAAATGATTTGTATGATGTATAGCACTTATAACCATAGTATCAGCTTTCATTTTCATTTGGCGCATGTATAAGCCATCGGTAAAATTATTAGTTATTGGAAATTCTTCATTGTTAACTAAATTTTTACCATCTCCATATATTCCTTCTTCGTTGCTTCCTATAAGCACATTCTGTAATACTTCTAACTGTTTTATAAAATTAATTGATAATTCATTATTCATTTAATTTGATTTAAGATGATTGCACAAAAGTTGTGCTTACTGCAAATAATTCTTTTTTGCCTGCATTTTGATTATTTATTTCCATTTTTACTTCTCCATAAAATCCTTTTACTCCAGAAGATTTTGACCCCCAAACAATTTCTCCGTTTTGTGAAGGCGTACTATTAACTAAATCGGCGTAGTATTTATCTTCTTTTAACTTAAAGTTATTTATCAGTAAAGAATTTTGCAATTGTTCTAGAGTAGTAGCAAATGTTGCTTGAGATATAGGCAGCGAGGTGTCAGTATTAGTAATAAAACTTAACATACTCCAGCCTGAATCTCCTTCGTAGTTTATTGTTTGAAAGTTTTTTACCGTGGATGGCGCTCCGTTAAATACAAGTGTAACATTAGAATTATATCCTACACCGTAAAATTTACCTCTTTCAGTAGTATTAGGCGCTAGTAAATAATGCTGATATAATTTTCCTTCAAAAGCAGTAAAATAATTATTATTTAAACTAATTATTTTATTAGGTGAATAATCATAAAAACTAACCCACCCTTTAACAGTTTCGTCAAAGGACAATGTGTTTGTTTCTACTGTTTTTCCATCAGCTGATTCAGACTTTACGGATAAAACATATTGTTTATTGTGAGCATCCCATCCTGCTTTTATGCCTCTATCTCCTATAGCTGTAGAAAGTTTATCCCTAAAGTAATCGGTCATGCCGTAACTAGATATAACTGTGATTCCATCCATAGATAGCCTACACACTACATTTTGATCTCTATCTGTAAAGTATTTTCTATACCCATTAACGGCAAAAGACTCAGGATCCGTGCTTATTCCATATTCTCCTGCAAAAGCAACATTTTGACCTATAACTAAATTACGGCTAGTAACACTAGCATTTCCTTCTGCAGAATAAATAGCATCTTTATCTATTAATGATTTACTTATTTTACTTTCTTGAAATATAATAAGGTTAGTGTCTTCCGCGTATAAAAGCTGTATGGAGCCGTTAGATGGGTCTATAGTCCTTGTTATGTCTTCACCTACGCTAAATTGATTAGTCGCGTTAAAACCAGTTCTAGAGTTAAATATGCCTGAATGTATTAGTCCACTAAATTTATGTGATTGTTGAGGTTCATCTTCTACTATATAAGCTTTTACTCCAAAATCTACGGAGGTGTTATTATAACCGCCAGTTATTCTAGCTTCTTCTATAAGCCAATCCTTTTCTTGTTCAGAGGTATAAGCTTGAGGTATTTGATCAAAATTTATAATTTTTCCAAATATTATAGGGGTCCCCGTGGGAGGCATAGACTGTAAAGTATCCTTAGTTTTAAAAATTAATGAAGATACTATTTCCGTTATATAACTAGTAAAAACAACAGGTAGCCCTAAATTAATATATTTTATAGTAACTTCCTGCCCTACATTGACAAATCCTTCTGTTAAATTAACATTACCACTAATATTATTTAGCACTTGAATACCCGCCCCTGTAACTGTATCAATTTCAAATGAATTGCCATCCGGATCTTTTGCTTCCGGGGTTACCTTGGTTATAGTCTCCATTTTTTTTAACCAGAATGTATTGAAATATTTAAGTTCTATATTTGCTGCCATTTTATACAGGTGTTTTTATTCTATTAAATCCGGATTTTTGGTCACCAGTTGTTTCAGTGCCTTGATAATTTATAAAAGTAGCCCCTGTATTAACGCGCTCCTGTACTGGATTTGTTACCCTAACACCAGACTGGTCTAACTCTAATGAGAATGTTGCTTCTAATAAATCTACTCCCTTCCAATCTGTAAGATTATCAGGCGCTACTGGTAAATCTACGTACGCACGGTTAAGCTGAACTCCTATATAAGGGGTTTCTGCGGGGGGTACATAAGGAACTTGCATTTGGGTATCTGTAAAAAATTGATTAACATATTCTGCATAAGGAGTTTCAGCATACAAAACATTCGTTGTCATAGGCTCCTCATTTACGCTATTGCTTCCAGGAGCAGACCTAAAATATTGATACTCGTTATTATCACCCCATGTTTGATCAGGCGCTATATTAACACCTTGCCATGGAACACATTTTGGATAATGTAAATCAGCACAATTAATCCACCCTATGCCTGGATACAAAGCTGTATCTCCTGTTGTTTGTTTAAACTCCTTAATTATAAAAACATATTCGACTCCTACGGCATTACTGTTTTCCGTTACTGCTAAGTAATCAAAACATCTTAAAGTTTGAACACTTTTATGTGTCTCTATCCCGCCAATTTGTCCAGACAAAGTAGCCCAAGAATTCTGAGATCCGGTTGGTCCGTTCGGCGCAAGAAATTGAGGAGCATTCCAGTTAGGCGTTTGAACTACGGACTTATTATATTCTGCTCCTTTTGGAATAAAATTCCAATCAGAAGTGGTCTCATCAGCAAAAACGTATCTATAGTAATATTGTATATCTCTTACTGCAATATTGGACTGATTTAAGCCTTGACTTGGTTCATTTTCTTGTCTAAGGTTTGCAGTTATAGCTATAACTCCTGATTTATGACAGTCTGTTCCAATTCTATTCCACTCATTACCAGGCGGAATGATAGCATCAAAAACAGGATCATCATTTGTAATATTTAAATAAAAGTCAGTTGGAGAAATCCCGGCGGATATATACCATAAACCCGTTATAATCTGTGGAGTATTATTAAACGGATTAGTAGTGTATATAAATTCTGGGGAAGTTCCAAAAGTTGGCGCAACCACACAAGTTTCGCTAAGCACTTCCTCGTTAACCACTGCATATCCAAGAGTTATAGGAGTAGTAAATTCAACATACAAAGTTCCATAAGGATCATTACTAGGTAAATTAGAATCTCCATTTGCATCTGTCACGCGTATTGTAATATTATAAAGAGCAGAAGTATTCCCTCCAAACGTAACTCCATCAATTACATCGCCAGGTACTGCTTGAGTAAGTTCACCGGTAGCAGAATTCATTTCCCAATTATCTGGTAAATCCTGAGGATTTTGTATTGTATAATTTAATTGCAATGTGTCGCTAGAACTTGCAGTCCCATTTTTAGGGTCTGCGGTAGGCCAAGGACTGTCTTGCTCATTGTAACCTGGTATTATTACTCTAGTCTCTCTAGTTGTAGATGTAGCAGGAATTCCAGCTGCTATTGTAGGGTTTAAATTTTTTAAAGCACCAAAACCTGCTACTTGTCCAGGTACATCTATATCAGTAACCTCTAAATCATCTGTTGTTACTCTTATTACAAAAGAATATACGTCGGTAATTCGACTGGAATCCACAAAAACTAAAGGAGTTGCTCCTATATATTTTATTTTGTATTTACCGGCATCAACCCCTGTTCCTGAATGTAATTGGAATAATCCATCCACTACTTCGTTGTTTCCATTTTTTGTTGAAATTAACTGAGCTGTGGTAGGCACTGCAAATTCTTGTCCAGAAGCATTTACAGGCTGAAAAAATTGAGTTACAAAAGTATTTGTTAATGTTGCCTCCGTAAAATCCCAATCTAAATTTATAAAAGATGTAGCTCCTCCTCCTCCTGAAAGAACATCTGCATTTAAATCAACAATTAAACCCTCACTTGTAGTTTCCCAAAAAATATCTAATAAAGATTCAATAGGTTCAGTTTCATATATTGCTAAGTAAGGTAGCATATTTGAAGTGTTCAAAGGATTGTTTAGATTATCCGCGGGGGTAGGAGGGGTTGGAGGAGTTTGTTCCTCTAAAACAAAATTTAAAGCGGTAGCGCCTATTGATCTTTCTGGAGTAGATATTCTACATATTAAAGGGTTTGTATCTATTTGATAAAAAACTTTATTGCCATTAACAGCACCTGTATTAAATGCTTCTAAAGGATCGTACAATTGATCATTATCTGTAGATAAATCCGAAAATCCCATATTAACTTCTTTAGCTCTAGCTATAGCTGTCGATGTGTGCGAAATTGCGGTTTTGCCTTCGGAATTTACTCTAGCGTAATATTGACTATTAAAAGGAACTGAATTAGAAATACCTGTCCCTGTATCATAAGTGCCTACGGTCATTATATTAGTTACCCTACCATATAAAACTACAGAACTTCTATACTGTTTTTCATCTGGACCTACTTCAGCTAAATCCCTAGGTATTTTATTTATATTATCATTAAATAAAACTGTAAATGCAGTTTTGTTTGTTTCGTTTATAGGGAATAAACCGTTGTCAATTCCTCCAGGATTAGCCTGGTGTTGAGGCCCATTAAGTGCTCCTGATTGTCCTGGATAACCATTAAGTATTCCAGGCAGATATACGTTGTAATATTCTTGCTGTGTTTGTTTTACAACTATTTTATAACTATACCATCCTAAATCATTTATAGTATAAGCAAATTTTAAATCTGGAGTATTAGGAGGTAAATTGTCGGCTCTTAGATAGACGTCGTTAACTTGCCCATCGGTGGTTGCCTCCCATTGATTTGTAGCGGGATTAGTTTCTGTTACTGTCAGAACTTCAACAAAGTCTTGATAGGCCCCCCTTAGGTAATCTCCAACCCTGGGTATATTATTATTATTATCATTAGGGGGGACAACACTAAGTCTGAATCCGTATGTATTACCATTTATAGTATTACCAGATAAAGTTACCGCATAGCCTTCCCCATTACCAGACCCTGCATCTTGTTTTACAGCATAAAGTCCCGGTGTACCTGCTGCTAGATTTTTAATAGAGCTTATTTCTGAATTTACTAAAACCATTATAGAATCACCAAACCAATTTTTAACGTCGGTATCGCTAGCTACATCGTCGTAAGGACTATATATTGTAGACCCAAAATAAAATTGTCCATCACTAACGGCTCCTTTATCTACAGAAGATAATATAACAGGAGATTGTCTGCCAAATTTATCAGCTAATACAAATCCTACTTGGTAATTTCTATTTCTTTTTACAGAATGATTAGGGTATTCTATCCAATTATTGTATTTGCCTGTAGTACTTTTTTGAGATATTCTACAATTATAATTTATATTTGGAGGAGGAGTATGTTGATCTCTATAGTTGCCATATATAATTCTATTTCCTGAACTTTCTTGAGAAAAAGCTCTTACCGGCACTTTATCATAAACTCTAGTTGTTTGAGCTTCCGGTAATGTTTTATATGGTTTGCGAGACTGATAATCATAAGTATAATAGTTGTTAATACCGCTCTCTCCGGCTATTGATCCCGCTGAAATACTTTCTAAAACTTTAACTGCTACGCCGTCACTTTCTCTAAATAGTATTTCTACTTCTTTTATTTTGTAATCGTTAGCTATTCTAGCTCCGCTAGTAGGCAAAGGTATTACTAGTCCAATATTCTGAACGTTGTTTTCCATAAAAGGAACAATGGTCGATTGATAAGCTAAGTCTTCATCCCCATTTAAAAAGTATCCTTTTTGCTTAGGTATAAAAGCTATTTGAGTAAATGGAGCCATTAAAGAATACTCGTTGTCATCGTACTTAAACCTATAGCTAAATCTAACAAATCTATCCTCTAAAAAGTCTGGATCACCTGGCCAAGAAGGCTCGTCCTTTTTATTAGTCATTGTAGACAAAATTAAGGACACGTAAGTATTAGGAGTTAAGGCAGCATTAAAAGAAGGAGAAACGTCCACTCTGGTTTCGTCAAATTGTGTAACATATTGAACTCCCGTTACTTTTATATGATCTAATCCGGTTATACTAGGACTTTGTTCGGAAGACACCACTGTAGCCCCAATAAATGGTTCTATGGAGCTTTTTAAATCTCCGTCAATTGAAAAATAAGTAGTACTTGACCCGTCAATTTCAATATCTATTCTATTGTATAGTTTTATTGCTTGATAAGGACTATATTTGGCTACAGATATTTGATGTTCCTGCGTGTAATAATCTTCGGCTGCTGTACCTCCCATAATTTTATTATATTAGTCAGCTACGCTAGCTAAGTTAATGTTGATTTTCCTAGGTTGATTTCTATTATCAGTCCAAAACAATAAGTTTTCAATCAAATTTATTCCTATTATATTATTTGTTGTTGAAAAATTTAAAAATTCTCCTCTAACAAGCGCTCTATATTCTTGAGTTTTATTATTATAAACATATATGTAATGTTCAGTTCCTATAGGAGCATCTGTGGGGTTAGACGGATCTGGATCAGTATAGTCCGTTAAAAAAATAAACAATTGATCAGTGGCATTGTTTTCTTTGATTCCTATAATAGAAACGTCGTTACTTATATTTGTAGTAGCTATTAAATTATTTCCTATTATATTTTCAAGAGCGCCTACGTCGTCGTCTTCAGATCTACCTACGGATATATTCCTAGCGTCTCTGTATTCCCCATTAGGTAATATTCTATCGTCAAGATCTTTATTCATCTTAGACTTTAGAAACGTATTTTTTATTTGTTGAGCCATTTAATTATGATTTAATCCATTTAGATTTGCCTCTCATTACCTGCACTATTTCATCAAGTTTAACATTAGATAGTCTTATTTTCGCATTTCTTAGCTTTGCAGATCTATCTCTTTTTAATCTTTGTATTATATATTCCGGTTGATTAATTCTAGACGCTAATATTGAATAAAGAATATGAGCATATAATGCATCTTCTGCCATTTTAGGTATTCTAGAGTCTAAGGCATAAGCTAATCCATCTGAAATATATTCTAAAACTATTCTTCTATCTATTAAATTAGATGAAAAAGAAATTGTTCCATCTCTTTCATTAACGTTAAACCAACCATTTCTTTGAGAATATTGTGGGTTATTACCGTATCTTTCTCCAAAACCAAGATTTCCAGTAAGCCAACCCGCATAATCTGAATACTCAGCAGCACTTATATTACCACTTAAAAAATTATCATTAGCAGCTCGCCATAATTCTAATGTTTGAGAAGAGCCCTCTAAATTATCTCCAAAATTATCTTGAATAGGATTGCCTCCCTCTTCATCTTGTAAAGGAACTTCGTAAGGCGCAATAGTTAAATTGTTAGCAGGATATATTTTATGTTTAACACCCATTGAATCAATATAGTTTAAGCTAACGTAATTAACGTAGTCCTGTGGTATTATTACACTAAGACTAACAGGTATAGTTAATTCTTGTGATTTAATGCTTTTTAAGGTGTCATAGTTAAACTCTTGCAATCCTCTTTTGGCATGAAATATTACATCAGTTCTTTTAACGTCGGGTATTAGTTTATGCTCGCCTACATAAGTAGCGATAAATCCATCTATAACATTGTTAAGAGATGTATAAGAATATCCACCGTAATTTTCTTGAACAGCTGTACCTCTAGCTTCTCTATTTCCATAACTTCCACCGTTCATCGCTTTGAGCTGAACAGCTACATAGGTATTTGTTGGTATTGGTACTGTAGTTATTATGGTATTATCTTCAACTGTAAAATCTAAAAGATAAGCCGAAAAAGATCCTGGCGTATTATTAGGACTTGTATATAAAACAAAATTGTTCAAGGCATAATCTACAGTTTCGGAATCAGAAGATCCAAATATTAAATCTGTATTAAAAGTTGTTACAAACCTACCTGTACCATCAGATAAAAATCTTTGAGAACCTGCGTAATATTGTGCGTTAGTTTCGGTTATTAAACCGCCATTAGGTATAGGCATATCTTATAGTGTTGAACGTTGTACTTCTTGTTGGACTTGTTGCGTAGCTACTTGAATAACTGAAGGATCCCTAATAACAATTCCTGAATAAAGTAATATTTTTAATATTATATTAGTTTGTTCTGTTTTTGATAATTCAAAATCTGTAGAATTTGTAGGATTGTATTGATAGTAATTTTGATTATTAGGTATTGTAAAATTCCAAATTACATCCAAGGGTTTTCTTAAATAGCTAATAGTTATATCCGATGCTATAGTTTTTGGATATAGATATAATTTTTTATCTTCATACAAATAAACAGGATAAGTTTCTGTAGGTGCTATTATAGGAGTAGAATTTAAGTACAGGATCTCATTTCGCTGCACCAGTTGAGCTTCTTTTTCGTCTTTATATATAACAGTACCTAGTCTGTAAAAGTCCTCAGGTGTCGCCGTAACGACTATAGCATCATTATTCGCAGGTATAGTGTTAAATATTATATTAGCTCCACTAATTGAATAAGCAGTAGTTAATACTCCGTTAATAGTAACTGATATTACACTGCTTGCTAATTGAGAAGACGTTATTGATGTAAACGTAAACAGGGAAGTTGTTCCGTCTCCTGTAAAATTTTGTACTGCAGCTGTAGCTCCCGAAACTGTAGGCAAAGTAAAATATCCGCCTGCGGAATTATAGTCAGCAGTGCCGTATTTTTTAAAAATAGAAATATTTTGGTCTACATTTTTAATTCGATCGCCATATTCAGTGTCATTATCTGGCCTTCTAAGCTGCTGATTTACAGTGTCAAAATAGCTTTCAAATATTTCTAACTGAACTTGCGTTGCAACTTTATTAAATTCGTCTGGTGATAAGTTACCTCTTTGTTCTTTATTAAGAATAAGTAACACCGTTTTATAAACTATGTCTACGTTTACTGCCATTTTATTTCTTTTGTTATAAATATTAACCGGTCTCACTTAAGAAACCGGCTAATAATAATTCACCATCTATAATATAATTACGTGTTTTTTTTAAAAACTACTAATTAAGTTTCTTTTCTATAGATCTATATACTTCAACGCCTTCGTCAGTTTTGAAAAATGCGGCCATAGCGGAATATGGGTTTTCATCAAAAGGTACAGACATTAATTTTCTGTTATTAGATGCCCATGAAAAAGTCCGTTGATCCTGAGACAATGAAATTATGCCCGCTTCCGTAGCTTTTATGGCTACATTTCTAAGGCCTACGTTTTCGTCTTGAGCTAATTCTAAAAATAATTCAGGATTATTATTTGCAAACAATCTTAAATCTCTTTTTATTTCTTTTGAAGATAATTTATTAACTTCACTTCCTATTTCAACTCTTAGTATGGCTTCAGCATCGTCAACGTCCATATCTCTAGCAAATACTGCCGCATCAGTTTGCAGGTCAAGTAATTCTAAATCATCGTAAGCTTCTTCAACGGGATCATACTCTTCGTAAATTCTGCCTTTTAGCGGATGATATAAGGAAAGAAGTTTTTGTAAATTTTGTTGAGCTTTGGGAACTCGCAAGTCTCCATCTCTAAACATAATATGCCCTAGTGTAGCTTCCCCCTCTTGTTCACTTTTAAAAGGAGAATCATGGTTAGTAGCATATCTAATTTCTTTTTGAATTCCAGTTTCTTCGTCAAAATACAACAATGAGTGCTTTCTAGTATGCTTGCACGGAATAGTTAATGTAAGAGGAGTATGTCTACCTATTAGGTAATACAACCTGTCTTTAATTTCCCATTTAGGTTTTGTTTGTTTTTTTGGTGTTTCTATAACTGGTTTTTCTACAGCTACTTTTGGGGCTGTTTCTATAATTTGTTGTTCTTGTGCAGCTTTTTTAGCTACAGGTTTTTTATTTGCCATAATATAATATAATTAAATAATTAAAAATAAAGAGAGGACTCGGAAGCCCTCCCTTCTAATATTGGAATTATTAGATTCCTCTAAATAATACGAAGTTATTAGCTCCTTGAGTAATTAAACATCTTTCTGATAAGAAGTTAATTTCCATTGCATCAAGAGTAGATCCTGTTCCACCCCCTACTGATCCAGTCAACCAAGACTTCATTCTACGATCATCAGTTTGAGAAGCTCTGTATCGTACGTGCAAAAATGGACGACGAATGTTAGTTCCTAAAACTTGATCATAAACAGTTGAAGTTCCAGCAGGTACTAATACACCTTCGATTGAATTAACACCATTGATTGCTCCACGAGTAGACGCATCATTTAAGTATTTCCAATCTGTTTTGTAAAAGTCATAAGATCCTCTACGGAACCCACTGAATCCTAAGTTAAGTGCCATGTCCTCTGAATTTTCAAATAACCCAAAAGCAACCCCACCTGAAACTCCTGAAGAGATGCTTGCTAGCATATCATCAAAGTCTAAAGCAGTTTGACGGTTTAAGAATAACATGTTTTCTTAATTGCCCCCTGAGTATCAAGGTTTTTAAGAATTGCATCAAACTCAGTTAATCCTTGAGCTGCAGTAAATCCAGTTTCTACGTTTCCTCGAGCTTGGATAGCAGCAAATAAACCTTGTGTTCCTGGCTGAAGTAAATTTTGATTTGCTCCCGCTCCTGCGTTTTGGTTTAATTCACCTTCTACCATTGCCATTTCTAAGTAATCTTCAAAACGCAAGCGAGTTTCTGAAGCAGCTTTCAAATACCAAAGGTATCCGTCAGTTCCATCTTCAGTTGCTACATTCACCCATCCGATCTGTGCAGTATCTGATCCAGATACAACATACTGATCTCTAATAATGATTGGAGAATTAGAAAATTGCGTTAATACAGGCTCTACACTTACTCTAGCCGCTGAGTTTCCAGCGCCAGCTCCAATTGTAGTTCCTTTAGAATAATCAGATCCATAAACAAATATCTTAAGACCTGGTGCATTTGCTCCAAAAGTCGCCCCTATGGTTAATCCGCTATAAAGCTGAACTGTTAAAGTTCCGTTTCCTGCAGCAGCACCTGAAGCTGTAACAATACCTTTTGCCTCTGTTCCCGTTGCAGGGTCAAGAATAACAATTGTATCATTAATAGATATTACATTTACAATTCCTGCAGCAACTGGTATTAACAAGCCTGTTCCAGCTCCACCACCTGTACCCGCTACGTTATCGTACGATATATGTAAACGATTTTGTTCAGACCAAATAACTTGATCAGATGTCATTGGCATTTCAGCACCAACCATTCTTAAAAATCCAGATAACGTTCTGTTTCCATAACGCTCTACTTCTGATTCGTAGATTTCTGGTAAATACTGCTGAGCAAAGTCAGCAAAGTTTCCTGGGATTCCAGCGGCTCCCCCGTTGTTATTCCATTGCAAATAATTTGTCGCAAGTACTGATTGTGTTTGCGAAGGGACTATTGCCCCAAATTGTGGTAATAAACTCATTTCTATTAATTTTTAAACTTTTTAATTTTTAGTTTTGCGGAGTCCGCTCCAGAAATTGATTTAACCTTATAGGCACCAAAACGAGCACTTTCAACAGGCGCCGCTTTTCTAGCTTCCGTAGATGTATTATTAGATTTGTTTACAACATCTCTAATAGCATCTGCTTTGCCTTGTTCGTAGAAGTGATTTGCTATTTTATCAGCATTTGCTCCTGCGTATAAAGCCTTGTGATACCCTTTAGTATCTTTAATCGTACCATCTTCCCCAAGGAACTTCCCTATGAAATTACCAATGTCCGATTGTTTTTCCCCCACTTGAGCAGCATTTTGAACCCCATATCTAAACTTTTTTTCTCCTAAATCGAAATCGAAACCTTCGAAATCTTTATTAAATAATTGTTCAGTTTGAGTTTTAAACTTCTCATGATTTTGGGAGTTTCTTTCCTGATCCTCCTTATATCGATTAAAAAAATCCGATGCTTTCTGCTGATCTTCCGAAAGATTAGGTGACTTCAACTTGATGTCATCATAATATTTTTCTTTAGTATCTTGCAAAAACTTTCGGGCTTTTGAAACCTCTTCTTTATATGCGAGTTTTTTTCTTTTGATGTCTCGCTCTTCATCAATATCTTCATCAAATGCGAAAGTGTCCTCGATCATAAAATCAATTTCTTCTTGCGACAAATGAGGTTTAGTACTTTTATAATATTCTTTTACTAAGACATCTCTATCAACATCTTCATAATTTGTATTGAGCCTAATGTAATCTTGCATAGTCCCACCTGTTTCTTTCATAAAGTCTACCAGTTTGTTTATATTTTCTGGCAAATTATTTTGAATAGGTTGAGATTCTACTACCGGTTCTTCAGCTTTTACTTCTATTTTTTCTTCTTCGGTAATTTCTTTAATGACTGGTTCGGGCGTTCCTTCCCCCACTTCCTGTACATCAACGGCTGGTTTATTGTCATCCACACCATCTGTGCTTGACTTTTGAACGGCATCTTTTTCTTCCTTAGGAATTACTACTCTAGTTACATTACTAGGAACATCTATTAAAGGTTCCCTATTTTTAGCCGCTAATTGTTCGTCGGTTAGCTTTGGCTTGGATTGGATCTTAAAAGATCCTTCCGTTTTTGTTTGTTCATTCATGATATAATATTATATAATTATTAAATACTTACTTAGTTAGGATCAAACGAAGACAGATCAAACCCACCCATAACGTCATTGCCTTGAGACTCAAAATTCTTAGGCATTCCTTGTGTTTGTCTTTGCTGTATCAATTCGCTTTGCTGAGTTCCCTGTATTTTTACCCTTTTGTCTTTTCTATCTTCTATTTCTGCTTCTTTTTGTTTTGTAGCGCCTAACTGAGCTTGAGCTAATTGCATACTGTATTCAAACTCTGTTGCCATTAATTGTTTCTTTATTTGAGCTTCTCTTTCCATCCTTTGTATTTCGAATTGAGACTTAGCTTGTTCTATAGCAACTTTTTCAGAGGTAAGGGCTTGTTGTTTTTGCACTTCTGCCATTGCGGCTTTTTCAGAAGCCTGAGCATTTGCTTCTGCTTGAGACTGTATGTTTTGTTGTGTTACGGCTTGAGCTTGCTCTTCTTTTTTCTTACGCTTTATTTTTAGCATTTGATTAGCTAACTTAATATTTTTTATTTCCCGTATATCAATAGCGTCTTCTATATCAATACTTCCTTGTTGTAAAGAAGCATTTATATTAGCAGCTAATTCGGCTTTTTCTTCATCATCAGGCTCCATTGCTAAGTATATGCCAAAATCATGAAGGTTTAAATTTTGTATTTCATTTAATGTTTCTACATTAAAAGTAGATATACTATTCATTAAAGAATTTCTAGTAAGAGGAAAATTTAATACATCAGCTATTTTTAAAGAAATGTTTTCGCAAGTACTTAAAGCTAAAAATAAGCTAGCCTCTTGAATATGTCTAGTAGCTACGTTAGAAGCGTTAGCTGCCATTTTTTGCAAACCAACTAATGCATCTGCGGAAGGCAGAGATCCATCTCTGGCTTCATTTAATCCTGTAACGTCTCTAATCATTTGCATATTATAATTATACGCTGTAATAAGAGATTGTATTTTACTCATGCCATTAGAAGAACTTAACTCTTGTATAGGGACTTTACCCCTGTTCATGTCCCCATCTTGAGTAAGGGATCTACCTACAACCGAACCGGTTTGAAAATACATGTTTAATGCCTCTGCTGGATTGTAGTTTGTTCCATTTCCTAGGTCTACTTCAGCTAATCCGTCCATGTCTAAAAATATACCATCGGGAACCATCCTAGATAAGACTTGTTGTATTTTTAAGTGAGTTAGCTGTATAACATCCGCAAAACCTATACATTTGCTTATTAATGATTGTATTTTTCCTTTATACATTCTAGGAGCACACAAAGAATAACTCATTTCAACTCTAGTTGTATCAGCTAAAGGTCTTGTCATGTTTTCTGACATCTCCCACTTAAGCATTATATCGGTTCCTATGATCTTTGCTCCTTCGTACAAAACTTCTATAGACCTTGATACTCTTTCAAAGTTATCATTTGGAGGAGGATTAAACTCATCGGTTTTTTCAATAGCTTTTTCTAAACCTGAATCTGTTCTTTTTATTTTAAATACTTGGTCAGTATAGGTTTTATATTCAAAATATAACACCTGAACAGTATTGGAGTCGTAGTTTTGAAGGCCTCTAATAAAACTTCGGCTACCTGGCATTTTCTGTATATGCTCTAATTCTTCGTTAAGAATATTTGGAAATTCTTTTTTAAGTTCAGGAATAGTTATAGATTTAACTTCTCCTACATAGTATATATCATTAAAATGAGGGTCTTCTGTATAAGACCAAACACAATAAGCCGGATCAACGTAGTCAACCACAACACCCTCTGCGGGGTTAAAAGAAGTTTTTGTAATACCTATTCCTATATTAACTAAATCTTGATTTACTCTTGACTTAGTTAAATCAAATTCATTTGTAGCTAAAACAGTATTAATTGCTTCCTCTTCAGCTATTTCTATGGCTTGCTTATAAGTAAGCTGCATGTAAAGGTCTCGCTCCTCAATAGATTCAGGTAAGTCTATAGCCGGAACATTAGTTCTTTTTATATTTACACTTAATATTTTGTTTGCGCGCTCTTGCTCAGGCAATGTTACCATATCAAAAAGCAAATTTTGTGCAAAATCTGTTCGTTTTTTTAGTGACTGGGGATCTTGAGCATACGAAGTTAAATCATACTGTTTTTGAGTTATGCCATTAGCAACTATATTAGAAAATTTAGACAATATAGGCACTGGTTTCCAATCTAAATTAAGATAAGACAAATCGCCATTAATAGCTAATTCGTCTTTGTATTTTTGAACGCTTTGCTCTCCTCTCGCATATAAACGTAGGTTATGAAAACTATTCCAATTTGTAGCATAACGATTTGATCCACTCCCCCCATAATTAAACCATTCTTGTTCAATAGCTCTACTAACTTGAAGTCCGTATTTTAACGTAGCTTTCTCAGCGTCACTTACAACTTGATCTGGAAATGAGCTATTAGTATTTGTACTTATATTCATTTATTATATTATTTTTGAAGTAGTTCCCTCGTTGTTATATTTTTTAAAACCTAAAGAATACGATTTAATTTTAGTTATACTTTTAGGATTATACCTATGCTTATTACAAGCCATTAAAGCTAGCCCCGAACTTATAGAAGCATCATGCTTGGTTCTATTATTTATATCAAACTTAGCCCAATCTTCTAAAGTTCTTTGCAAATACATATCGCCATAACCATCTTTTTTTTCTCCTACAAAATCTTCTATATATGTTTCTATAGCAGAAGCATGCGCTTGTTTTATATCTTCACTTGAATTAGGTATACCACCTACTTCTCTTTCCGCTAATGACAATTTGTTGTATGTTTTATCGGGCCTATTAATACTAAATCCTCTATATCCTCTACGTTTTAAATAATAAAGTAATCGAGGTTTATTATTTTCTGCTAATAAAGGCATACTATAAAATACTAAAGCCATAAGCACATCTTCAAAAAACATTTCTGCTGTTGAAGGTCTTGCAATATATTCAAGAAAAAAATGATTAGGAGGTACGTTTTCTATAGAAAATTTTGTTAATCCATGAAGCGATCCGTTAGAGCCGCCGCCACCAACAACACCGCTAATGTCATAGCTATCACATCCAAAAGCCCCCAAATGTTCGTTGCCAGGATACTTAATACCATTTTTTATTATTAAGTTATTTTGTTGTTCTTGATCTGGTACCCAAGTAATAAAAAATCTACCATTTTTATTTGGATAGAACATTACTTTGGTGTCTTTAATACCGTTTTCCCATTGAAAGTTACCTTGAGTAACCATGGCAGAATTTTTTAATTCTTCGTTGTAATCTATTTGTTGATAAATTTTTGTTAAATTAAAAATAGATTGTTTAGCTTCATCTCTAAAAGCATGTTGCTCTGTTCTTGGAAACTGCCGATAATATTCGTTTAATGCATCGGCATCATCTTTTAATCCATCAACCTCATTTTCCCAGTGTTGTATTACACCCTCTGTAATTAAATTTCCTTGTGGATCTAACGTTTCTTTTTTTGGAGTATCAAACACAGGATAACCGTACTGATCAATAAAACCCTCATAATTCCATTCCATAGGAATAAACAGTTTATATAAACCTGTTTTAGTCTGTCCATTTTTATTTCTTAACAAGGTATCTGAACCATCGTACAATTTTTTAAAGTTTTTACCCCCTTTATCTAAAGCGTTTGATGTTGATCCCATCATGCATTTGCCAATAATTCTACTACCTAATCTTAAACAAGTTTTAGTTACTCGCCAGTTGTTAAGTATATTTGTAGGTCTTTCCCATTTTCCTGATTCATCATGAACAAGTAACTTTAATTTTTCACCATCATAACTATTATCACCTGTATTTTTCCAATCAATAGTTGTGTCTAGCCCGTCAAGCTCAGTAGCCATTTGATTATCTTCTAACTTACGTCTTGTAAATTTAGAAGCAGGCACTCTGTAAGCTAACTCTGTTTTCGGACGGTCCATCCCGTCTTGTATTGGCTTAAAGAAAAACGGATAGTTTACCGAGATTGGTACAACTTTATCCGTAAACATTTTTTTAGCATCAGCCCCTGATTTGGATAGTATGCCGAATCTAGAGTCTGAAGATATCGTAGCTGAATTAACTGTTTCTCCCGACGACATGAATGAAAATCCAGAGCGTCGATTTTTAAGGTAACAAATACCGTACGATCTTGAATCCGCTTTGCAGGCTTCCCAGAATATATAGAACAATCTATTTGATTCCCTAAAGTCCGGTAATCCGACATCAATTTTGGACCACTGCAGGTACATGTAGTGAGTGCCAGTAATGTAAGTAGGCTTGCCTTTATTAATAAACCAAAACCCTTTTTCACGTCTTTCAAATTCTTCATCTATATATGGATGCCATTGCTCTTTAAAACTATTGGGATAAGCATTCCAATCCTGGACACTTTTAATTTTTTTTAATAACTTAGGATACTCAGTGGCTTTCCACTTATTTTCTCCTAGGTCTTTTGCACTTTCTGTCTTGGGTAATGCAATCATTACATTACCAATTTCGTATATATCGCCTATCTTTCCGGTTTTACTAATTACAACAACATCGTGTTCTTTGTTATAACCGTATTCCCATTTGGCATAGCGATTTTTTTTACTAATCACAGAAGGTTTTATATAATCTTTTGTAATTTTATATAATGTTTGTTCGTAAGCCATTACTTAGATCTCCCCTCTGCAAACCCTTTGAATTTAGGCTTACTTTCTTTATCATTAGAATTCGCAATCATCTGCTCTTCTTCTTGAATCTTATTTAATATTTCAAAAGCGTCAAATATGCAAAGCTTTTTAGTAGCGGCAGCATTTTTAAGTCTGTCAGCAGATATATCTTCTTCTGAGTCAACGATCTTTTCTTTTGCTACCTTTACTAATTCTTTAATTGCTTCGCGCCCAGCCGCTATTATATTCTTCTTCGTTTCTATCGAGCTCATACTTTATAACAATATCATTTGATTTCATACAATACATAACTTGATTATCTATAACAAATTCCCATTCGCTATTTGGTGTAAATCCAATTATGTCCCCTGGATTGATTCCAGCACGTTTTAAGGACTTATTACCTATTTTTAGTATACCAATAAGACTAGCTGTTTTATCGCTACTAAAAGGGTCTTTGTTTTTGACCGGAGCAACAAAGCATCTATCGCCAAATGATTTCCACTTCTTCTTATTCTTGTACAAATATATTTGATCTATTGCACACATAAAAAGTCCGTCTTTAAGAAACGATCTACTATTTTTTTTAAGTCCTTTCATATCATAAAAAACTCTAAACACGTTATGATGCACTACAATTAGATCACCTTTTTTTATGGGTGTTGCAAATGCCGCTGGGGTTTCTACAACTTCCGCTATATTATTAACGTGCTTAAAACTTTCTATAGAAGTGTTGGTCACAAGGTTCACTTCCCCAACCTTTACCGTATTATCATATCTTTGGCCTACCGGCTTTATGATAAAATCGTATATACTTCTCATTAGTACTCCAAGTCATACTCAACGGATATTGCCATGTTAGAATTAAACTTCTTCCATGGCATTACCTCGTCTTCTTTTTTTATAAATATATTATAAGAATTATCAGACTCTTCAAATATTATATGAGAAATTTCGTGCCCACCATAAACTGTCTGCTTAACAGAGTAATGCATTGCTTCGTTCTTGTAGTCAGCACCTATACTTATCTTTCTTATAATATTACCCATGACCCTACTTTTCTTTATCCGTAGGTATTACTTCATAAGTACCATCAGTTAAATTAATATTAATAGGTCCATACTCATCCTCAATAGATTTTTTAAAGTCCTCCATTTCTTTTTCAAGCATATTTATTTGATAAATAGCTTTTGCTTTTTGAACTTCTAATCCTCCAATGTGCGCACAAAACTTTTGTAAGTCTGCTTGCAGCGTTTGTACTTTCTCTAATTGTTCTTTACTGATTGATAAGTTTTCTGATTTCATTTTTTTTACTTTACTCATGTTAATTTAATTTAATTGTTAATTTATATTAATATTCTCTATCTACCGCTTGTTGGCTTTGGTTTTGATGGTGAAATCATCTCTTTTGCAAAATTATACACAAAGCTTCCTATGTCTCTATTTCTTCCTGATGTGCGCCAGCTGGAACCGCCGCCTCCAAAATCTCCCAATAACTTTCTGGGACCGCCATCATCCATTGATTTTTGATCTGCTATGTCTATAGCTCTTTCGTATCTACTCGGTTTGTTGTCCTCTGCAATTTCAAATATATTTTTTTCTTGTCTTAAGGGTACTCCATTGGTTAGAGCTTCAACTTTTTTGTTTGCTAAAGGTGCTCTACCGGGTTCTTGCATGTATGCCATTGTTTCTTGTTTTAATGTTAATATTAGTGTTAATTTTTAATCTTTTTTTATAAATAAGGAGTCGGTTAATAAAAAAGCTAAATGGCTATTTTCAAAATAGGCTCCTACAATTAGTAATGTAATGAATAAATATTTCATTTGATTATATTTAATAATTATTTTTTAAGTGGTGTTTCTATAACGTATTTAGCATGAGGAAAATAATAATCATATCCTGGATACATTATTTGAGTATATCCCCGGTCGTCAGTCCCTAATACTTTAAACTCGACTCCTTTCATTGTTATGTGCTTCCCTTTTATGATATTTTGAGGTTTGTTAACGTCAGGGCTGTTTTTTAAATAACCTTTTTTAGAAGTTTTCATTTATGAATTTTTATAAGCTTCGACTTCCCAAGGCAAATTTTTTGCCCCTTCGTTCATAGTGCTTCGTGGATATTTCTTACCTTTCCAATAAACGTAGTCATCATCATAGTCTAAATCACCTCTTTTCATTTGATTGATGTGCACCATCTCATGGTCTATTACGTTTTTTTCTTTTATAGGTGATATATTATTGTTTAATATAATAACCCCTTTATTAGTAGCTACCCCATTAGTGTCATCGCCTAGATCTTTATGATAAATAGGAGTGTTAAATATTTTATAAGGAGCACTAATTTTAAAAGCCATATTTATATTATTAATAATAGTCTTGCGAAACGTTAATCCCGCAAGACTATATTTATTTTATTATGCGAATGTTGCAGTTCTAAAATACATTTGAGCAGGCGCAGCAGCGTTATCAACTCCTACATTAACTGTAGCAACTACTCCTCCTGGATTAGCAGTCATTGCGGATCTTACCGCAGATACTAATGGATTAGCATTACCTGATGTTAATGTTGGGTTAACTGCAGCTGAAATGCTAGTAGATACAGCTAAAGTTAAAGTTTTGTAACCAGCTTCAGAATTTCTTCCAGTTAAACCTATTACTAAAGTTTTAGCATTTGCTCCTGTTGCTCCAGTTGCAGTTACTTTTGTGATGTCTTCAACATTTACTAAGATACCTTCGGTTGGCCCTAGTGGCTGTACAGCTGCTGAATTTTTTACGTTAAATTTAATGAATTTTGCCATTTTGTTTTTGTTTTTGTTTATGTTTATGTTTATGTTAGGCTAGGTTTATACAGTCCTATCTGTTTATTTTTTTAATTTGTTTGTTATTTTTTCTCCTGATCTCACAACAAAATAACCACCAACAGCGGTTATCATAAGTGCTTTAAGAAGATCGATCCATTCTGGGTCTATGTTAAATGGTATTGATGATGTGCTATCTAATATAACGAACAGGAACATACATACCAATAAAAATGATAATGTTAATGGCCGTACATTTTTTGACAACCAACTATCCGAATGTAAATCTGCTTCCCATCGTTTAGTTATCTCTTGTTCTCTTACCGCATCTGTTTCCAGCTCAGCGAGTAATATTCTTTTATCTAGTTCAGATAATTCAGGGTCACCTTTAATTGCATCCCCTAATTTGCTTAATGCTTCAACACCAGTTAATGATCCCGCCATATCTAGCAGTTCTGGTGCAAACTTTTTTCCTTGAGCAGCTAAGAATCTTAAGGCTTTTCCTACAGCCGTTCCTTCACCACCGTTTTTTTTAGCATTCGGATTCTTACTCATTTCTTTTTTCTTTTTAGAGAAGAAGTTCTTTTACCCATTCCTGTTCTTTTCTTTTCTGCTACAGCTTTTTTCTTTTCAGCGGGAGACATTTCCTTCCAGGTTTTTGGGGTTTTTGAACTTACTCTTTTAGAGGGTCTACACTTTTTAGTTTTTTTGTTTTTTGTAGATCCACAAACATTACCTTTTTCGTCTGTCCACTTTTCTTTAAACCATCTTTTTAATGCAGCTCCTTTTTTTGTTTTACGAACAGCCATTACTTTTTGCCTCTTTTCTTACGACACTTTGCAATTGCCCCACTAGCATACGCAGAAGGGAATACTTTATAGCTTTTTTTTATTTTCCAATAACAAGCATCTTTGTTTGTTTTCTTTTTCATCTTCTACCTGGATTAGTTATTCTAAATACTGGCTTTGCATCCCAGCCGTTTCTGCCTTTTGATCCTTTTGTACCTTTCATAGAAGGCTTCATATATTTGCTAAGGCACCCGCAATTTTTTTTATTTTTCATACTAACAGTTCCATTTTCTTCGCGCAGCTAATCCTCTTTCTGACTTCCAGCCTTTAGATCTTGCACAAAATGATTTACGTCTTTTAGCAGCTTTACTTCCTTTTTTAAGTTTTGAAGGAGGTGTAGTTACAGCCGTTTTTAATTTACTGCCAGGATTATCTTTACGGTACTTAGCAACTCCTTTAGCAGTCATTCCTCCACCAGCTTTCTTACCTGTGCCTTTTCCCTTTTTTACTTTTGCGTAGTTTCCTTTAGATTTTTTACGCGAGGGCGCCTTGCCTCTTTTTTTAGGTGCTGCTTTTTTTTGACTGCCATTACTTTTTCTTTTTAGGTTTAGTATGCGTGTACCCCTGTTTTTTTAGTGCGTTATGTTGAGCCATAGTTTTAGCTATTTTTGTAACTTTACCTTTGTACATCTTATGTACTTTAAATTTTTTTGTAGCCATCATTCTAATGTTTTATCCCACCGGGCTCTAGTTTTTCTTATATCGTAGTGCGTGAAGGTATTATATTTGCCAAGACCTCCTTGCAATATGTGTCCGTGCTCAGCTAAATTATCTATAGTTTTGTAAACTTCCAGCGGGTCTAAGCCATTTACTTGAATATCTGCTGCTTTGCCTAAAATATGTTGAGAATTTGAAACTCCTCCAACCTTTTTGTTATGTTTTGGACATCTGTAGGCGTTTGTTAGTTTGATAGGTTTTCTTATGAAATCCCTAATGTTCTGTAATTGCCCAGCTAGTTTTTGAATTTCCATCAAAACTTCTTCTGGCATATTACATCCACAACTACAATCAAATTCAGATTTACTAAAATTTTTAGTAAGACTCATTGTAGCGTCCTTTCTTAGCACACTCTGTAATTGGTTTTGACTCATAACTTGATGGATATTTTAATAATTCCATACCTCGTATTCCTGAAGAAGAACCTTTACCATGAGGTCTTCCCATTTGACTTAAGGGACCATCCCATAAAGCACTTTCTCCTATTTCTCCTGAAGCTCCGCTTGTTGCGTTAGCTATTGGTTTTTTTGTATATTCCATATTTTTTTAAATTAATGCACTATTAAAAGGATTTATTGAACTATTTCTTTGCTCTGGAGTTCCAAAAATTGCTTCTCCCGTAGCTATAGCTTGTGGAGCCATAGATGAAGGAGCTGAAGGCACATTAGATCCAAGTGTTTCTAAAGCTGCTATCCTAGCTTCTAGTCCGTCAGTGTCTGCCATAGGTGCTGCTGGTGCTGCTGGTGTAGGCGCTGCTCCAGCTACTCCGGCTACTTGACTTACTGCTTGTTGCTGAGCTTGTTTTCTTTGTTGAGCTTGTTGCACGGCTTTAAGAGCTGGGTTGTTTGAAAATTTAGCTCCCAAACTATCAAAACTTTTCATTGCTGCCATTATTCCTGCCATAATTATCTTGTTTTATCTTTATTAATCTTTCCTATAGCAGTGGCTAAAGTTTTATCACTGTAGGAAATTCTTTTCATTGCTGGGTTGCGTCTTGTAGAAGTTGGTATATCCTCTGTCCCAAGCATTATTCTATAAATCTGTTGTATTATATTTTTTGTTTGTAAACTAACCTGATATATACTATAGCTTTTATCTGCTCCATTATAACCTCTCCATTTAACTATCCAACCTTCTTTTAGTAATCTATTCCATCTTCTATTATCCCAAGAATAAATTAAAATACCATCTTCAAAGTCTTTTCTTGTAAAGTTACCTAAACAATCAAAATATATTAGTAATTCTAAATCTGCATCAGTTAATCCGGTTTTTTTACAAGCCCATCTTCGTATTACTCTATAATGTTTTAACAGACCTATTTCTTTTAACTTTTGGCCAGTTAACTCTCTCATAAAACAAATACTACGTCTTGAGCCTTAATAACGTGATATGTTTCTTTATCAAGCTCTATTTTGTGACCCGCATGACGATCGTAATATATTACATCATTTTTATTTATTCCGTCACATTCAGATCCTGTAGACACTACCGTAGCTTCTACGTATCTTATATCTTCTCGGTGATTCTCAGCTAAAAGCAACCCGCCTTTAGTTTTAGTAACACCTTCTTTTAATTTTTTTATTATTATGTTTCTACCTATTGCATTCATATTATCCTCTTACGTTAGACATAACACAGTTGGTAGACAATATAGTCGAAGCAACTGAGGCAGCATTTTTTAATGCCGACTTGGTAACTAGCACAGGATCTATAATACCTGCTTTAAACATATTTACTGTTTTTCCAGTTTCAACATTAACACCAAAATCTTTTTTATTTATATGCTCATATTCTAATCCTGCATTTTTCATAATCGTTTTGCAAGGATAATACAAAGCTTCAATAACTAGTTCTTCACTAGATGACTTTGGTTTTATACTTCTGATTGCATTAATTAGTGCAACTCCGCCACCGGCAACCACACCTTCTTTTATAGCAGCTTTAGTTGCGCATATTGCATCTTCAACTCTATCTTTCTTTTCATTTAATTCAACCTCAGAATTACCTCCAACTTTTACTATTGCAAGTTTTGCGGCTAGCATAGCTAATCTTTTTTCAAGTTTAACTATTTTGTTGGGATTGCTTTCTATAAGCAATTGTTCTTTTATACTTTCAATAATTAGTTTAATATCTTCTGATTGTTCTTCGGCTACTTGAAAAACTGTATCTTTAAATGTTGATACCGCTTTAATGCAATTGCCTAAACAATCTAAATCAATTAAATCTAAATCATCTCCTAAATTCTCGCTTACTACAGTTGCTCCTGTTAATAAGGCTAGGTCATCAAATATTTCTTTTCTATTAACCCCATGTGTAGGCGCTGGAACTATATTAACTTTTATAGAACCTTTGTTTTTATTCATTGCAAGAGCTGCGGCAACTTTAGGATCAACGTCTCCAACTATAAGTAGTGCCAAGTTATTTTTTATAACATGTTCTAATATAGTTTGTATTTGTCTAATTGTGTCTACTGCTGAATCAACTAATAATATTTTTGGATTATTCAGCTCTACTGTATTGCTTGCGTGATTAGTTACAAAATGATTATTAGTAAAACCTTTTTCATACTGCACTCCCTCAACTACCTCTATACTTGTATTACCGTCTTGTGATGTTTCCATCATAACAACGCCCGTTAAATCTACAGCTCTGTATGCATCAGCAATTAATTTACCTAGTTCAGCATCATTGTTAGTAGATATAGTAGCCACTTCGTCGATCATATCACCATTAACTGGTTTAGCTTGCTTTTCTAAGTGAGTTAAAGTTTTATCTACAATATTATTTATTGCATCTCTTTTTTCCCTGCTAGTAAACTTCATAGGCGACTTAGCAAACTCCTTTAATATGGCATGAGCTAATACCGTAGATGTTGTAGTCCCGTCCCCTGCCTCAGCAACTGTTCTTCTTGCTGCTTGTTTAACTAATGATGCGCCCATATTTTCTACAGGATCTAATAATACAGATAATTCTGCTACCGTTACACCATCTTTAGTTATTACAGGCACTCCCTGGGCATCCTCAAAAATTACGCATTCGCCTCCTCCTCCTAATGTCGAGGCTACGGCTTCCGTAAGTGTTTCGATACCTTTAAACACTTTTTCTCTACCTTTGTCACCAAAGCTAAATTGTTTTACTATTTGATTCATTTAATTAGATTTTATTATATAATCACACGTAATTTTATAAAGCTACAGATTAGTAGCTTATATAACTAGTCCGTGTAGAATATTTCCTGATAATCTTCAGGTAGATAACTTTCCATTTCAGTTATTTGTTCAGCTGTTAATTCATCTTTGTAAAAATCATTTGCTAAAACAAACAAAAAATGTTCTTGAATTTCTAAATACACCTCACTCTCAAAAGCAACATCAGAAATTTCTTGTAACTGAGTGGGCAATTGAGTTTGTATATTTAATATGTCACTTTCATTGTATCCTTTTTCTTCTGTTACTGTATTACGTTTCATATTTAAGATTTTAATATTTCTATTTCTGCTTTTAATTCTTGTATTGCTTTAACTAAAACTGGTATTAATCTACCATAAGATGCTTCTAACTTTTCTGGATTTGCACCATATACTAATTTTAAATTTTCATCATCTACTTCTTGTAGATCTTGTGCTATAAATCCTAAATCTTTAATGCCCACTTTAGCACCATCTCTTGTGTCCCAATCAAAAGTAACCGGTTTAAGTTTGTCTATTACATTTAAACCATAATTAGAATTTTCTATTTTTGTTTTATCTCTTCTATCTGAAAGCGAAGAAATTGTGCTTACTTGACATCTTAAGGCAGAAATAGAAGCATTACCTAATACTATTTCATTACTTGCGCCGGTCGTACTTGGAGCGGCTTCGTTTCCTACAAAAGAACAATTAGTTCCATTTACATGCCCAGTACCAGAATCCCTACCCAAATATGTGTTAAAAAAGCCGGTTTGAAGATTTTCCGCGGAATCGTTACCTATAGCGGTATTAAAACTACCCGTAGTTAATACATCCATGGCATTCCGGCCAATAGCAACATTATAACCTCCGTTTACAGTTCCACTGGATGGTCCCTTTAAAGCATTATAACCCATTGCTGTATTTCCGCTACCTGTATTATATTGTGCTGCAAAAGATCCTAGAATTGCCCTGTGTTGCCCTGTAGTATTACTATATCCCGCAGATCGACCTATAGTGACACAATCAGCACCTGATGTATGAGAATAAGATGCTTGATACCCCATAGCGATTAGCCCCTGTTGTGTAACAAAGTTTCTTCCTGCTTGATAGCCTACAGCTACGCAGAAACCACCGACAGCGGAAGATGTGTCCATAGCTTGATGCCCAATAGCAACACAACTACTACTATTACTGTTTTCTAAGGTTTCTTGTCCAATACAAACATTATTGTACGAAGTAGTAATACCCTCGCCTGCTTCAACCCCAATACCTATATTTGAACCGCCTGTTGTAAGAAAACGCATAGTTCTATAACCCATAGTTATATTTTTTTGACCACTTGTTATAGCTAATAAGGTATCTTTTCCTATTCCAACATTATTTCTTGATGTAGAATTAGCTGCCCCATATCCTGCTTTTTCACCAATAAAGATATTAGCAAAAGCAGAAGTACTTGTTTGATTATACCCAGCGTATGAACCAATAAATGTAGCCCCAAAAGTTCCTGCTTGATTATAGCCTGCCCGATTCCCTATAATAATCGCGTCTATTAATGATGACGTAGAAGCATTCCCCGCGTTTTTTCCTATTATGGTACTACGTCCGCCTACACCTCCAGCAGGCACGTTTACTAACGATGACCCTGCGTCTGAGGTTGAGCCAACGAAACAATCTGTTAAATCGTTTAATTCTGTAGCACCACCACCACCTCCGCTAGGGGTAGCAATCCAAGATAAAGTTCCCGAAGCGTCCGACTCTAGTATTTGGTTAGTTACACTTGGTAAAGCGCTCGGCAATCTCAATGTATAATCGGTGCCTGAATTAACAGGTCCTTTAACACCTACGTAATTTGCTGAATTAGGTGCGTATAGTTTTAGAAAACCAGGATTAAGAGAATCTCCTAATATGCTTAACGTGTCTGTTATATCTGCTCCAGCACTAGTGGTTTCAAGTTTTTTAACGTTATCGTAATATAATTCTACTGAAGAATCTTGATTGCAAACTATGTAATCTTCAGCGGGATTTGAAACGCTCTGAAGCTTTAAGTCAGCTCCTGCCTGAATGTATAAAACACCATTAAGGTCGCTTTCTCTAATATAAGAGTCATTGCCAGAACTATAAATTCGAAGGTTATCATTAAAAAGAGCTTTGGTTCCTCCTATAAAATTTGTATCTTCTTTAATGAGGATTCTATTCGCGCTAGCGTCAATTCTCATAAATTCCTTAAGAGAATTATTGTAATTTGCAAAAAAGGTAATATCTTTTCCGTTTTCAAAATTTCGAAACTCAAGATTACCAGTTAGACAATAAAGAAAGCTGTCAGTTCCATCATTAAAAATTTGCATGCCGTTGTACCGGCTTTTTACGTTGTCTCCGTGGAGTGTATCACCAGTCATTGTACCTCCAGCTAAAGGAAGATAATCCCCAAGTAGATCGGTCGCTAGTATTCTTTTATTATTTGATCCATCATATCCTACAACAAAAGCTATGTCTCCTATTGCAGTTGCCTCAGTAAATTCTGAAAATTTTATATTTGCCATTGTTTATTATTTTATGTTTTTAATTTTCGGGGGTTAAGTTATCTCCCGCTTCAGATAATATGAAGTCGCCATTCTCTGCTATAATAAACGGGCCACCACCACCGCCGCCATAGTTAGAGGGCCACCATATACCGTTGCCTATAGATTGTCCACCCATTACTTAACAGCTATTAGATCAGCAGCAGTAGTCCCAGTAGCTAATACATAATCTACTATTACTGGCAAAAAAGATCCAGCAGGTAAACCTTTAAACACTACAGCCTGTGCTGCAGTAGGTCGCCCCGTACCACCAGCACCATTTACTCCTGATAGTATTACTTTTACATCACCACCTGTTCCTATAAATAAGCATGAGCTATCTATGTTAGTAGTGTTATCTATTGTGTTGCTAGCAGTTACTGCTACCGCTATTGTTCCAAAATCTGGTTGATTTGCGTATTGTCCCATTGTTTATTTTTTATTATTTTTTTATTTTTTTAATCGTAAATTTTAATTTCTACGTATATAGAATTTGCTGTCCCAAAATCAGCAGTATCCCCTCTGTTGCCCGTAGTAGTTCCTACCTCAAAACATTCGATAGCTATTAGACTAACTGCCTTACGCCGTATGTTAGTAGCTTGTGGGAATACATTAGTATTTGCTCCTATTGTTCCCGCTACGTTTGAGTTATTTATATAACAAATTGTTTTATCTGTAAAAATACTGCCCCCAGAATTTGAAATATCATATACACCAACCCCCACTCTAACAATTGACCAAGTTCCTCCTATGTGATTACTTATCATTGTTATTGTAGGTGTTGCTCCCGCAGAGGCTACATCTAATCTAAATGCTGTCATTTTATAGCCGTTACCCGTATCTACTATATCTGCTAATGTAGTATAATAAACCTGCTTTGTAGCTCGCTGCGAGCTAAAATCCATGTTTGCATCTCTGCTTGGTCTAGTCGAACTATCTGCGGGATCTGTAGCTAATGCTGTTAAAATATAATTATCTGCCCCTAAATAATCTACATTTACTACAGGAGCCGTAGCAGACCCCGTCATAACTATACCGTCTTGTCCTGTAACAGAAGTAACTGTTCCTGTAAATTGATCGGTAGAATTTATAGTAACCACTCCGGTCCCACCTGAGGGACTTATATTTACATTAGTGCCGGCAACAATTTGTGATACACCACCACCACTACTACCATTTGCAGCAGCCGTAACAAATCCATATTGATCTACGGTAATATTAGCATTAGTGTAGTTTCCTGCAGTTAAATTAGATTGTACAGGTACATTTACTGATATAGTACCGTTCGATGTAATAGGCGTATTACCTATTGTTAAATAATTACTAGATACTCCAACCTCCGTAACCGTACCTGGATTGCCTCCTGGTATCGTAGCCCAAGTTCCGTCTTGTCTTAAGAATTGCCCGGGACTTCCTCCGTTTAGATTTAATGTTAAAGCTGGAGTAGTATTTGCGTTTATGACCCCTGCGGTAAACGCAGCTATATTAGTTGAGTAAGATACATTTGTTACTCCACCACCGCCACCCGATATTAACTGATTAACAGTAACAGAACGCGTGGGAGTTCCGGGTAAGCTCATGTCAGAGATTACTAATAAATCCTCGCCAGATACGTTTGTAATTCCCGGATATGTAGTTAATATACTCATTAGTTTGTTTTTATATTATGCATAAATCCAGTTGCTACCATTGTAAAATACAGGAAGTTTGTTACTCCCACCTCCTGATGCATTTCCTCCATAAGTAGGGGTGCCTCCATCAGTTATATAAGTTCTCATACCTACTACAGGACTTGCGGGTAGTGTAGCAAATGTATATCCTTCTAATACTACAACTCCTTTTAAATATGTTTCTGTAATACTATCATTTCCTATAGTTGCAGTGTTACTTCCCTTACCAATAGTCTGATATCCTATAACTATCTCGTTTGTGTTTACACTAGTGGAAGAAACAGTATCAGCCCCTATATATACGGAGTTTGAAGACTCATTACTAGTCCCAGAATTGGGTGTGACACTATAAGCACCAGCTGTCGAACCTATAGCAGTATTATTAGACCCGGAACCTATGGTTAGTAAAGAAGAGTATCCTATACCTGTGTTTTTTTCGCCGGTTGTATTTTGATTTCCTGCAGAGGATCCCATAAAAACATTGTAATCAGTTCCTTGACAATTTCTTCCAGCATTTCTACCAATAGCTATATTATCTAAACCAGAAGTAGTGACGCTAAGAGCATTTTCTCCAAAGGCTATATTATATTGACCATTTGTGCAGGATTCCAGAGATTTTAACCCCATAGCCATATTCCCAGCACCTGAGATACATGCTTCTAAAGCCTCCGTGCCAAAAGCTATATTTCTACCCCCCGTAGTATTATTTAATAAACTGTCCGCGCCTATAGCTATATTGTTGGTACCTGATGTATTTGACTTTAGAGCTCGATAACCTACCCCAACACAGGTGTTAAGGGTTAGATCATCATTTAGCCCTGCTTCAAATCCAATAAATACACTATTTCCTAAATCTATCTGAGACACTCTACCGCTTACCTCTAGGGCTGCTGTTGTATCTGTAGCCGCAGTAGTTTTACCTATTACCACTGCATTCGAATTGTTATTGTAAATGTCATTTCCAGTAGCAGTCCATAAACCGCTGCCACCGGCAGCCGCATCTATTTTAATGTTATTACTACCGTTATCAGTTAGTGTTATACCCGAACCTGCCTCTAATTGAATAGTGTCTACGGCACCTGTCGCTGGTGTTAGAGTAATATCGACATTATCACCATCTTGAGCCGATGCTAAATCATAAGTTGTACCACCACCCGTTCCACTAGAAGCATTAGTAACAAACCCATACTGATCTACCGTAACAGTAGCATTGGTATAAGTCCCTACGGGAACTCCATTAGCAGGCATATTCACTTGAATAACACCGTTGCTTGTTAGTGGAGAGTTATTTATGGTTAAATAATTACTGCTTGCTCCCACAGAAGTCAAGCCACCACTACCACTAGCAGCAATTGTAATATTATTATTTCCAGTCTCAGTTAAAGCTATACCAGCACCCGCTGTAAATTTAACAATATCAGTAATACCCGAAGAGGGTGTTAATCTAAGATCTACATTAAGCCCAGACTGGTCAGCATCTAAATCATAGGTTGTAGCAGTAGCTGGGAGATCTACTAAGTTTCCTTCCCCGTTAACATACTGTCCGTTAGTTCCTGCCCATGTAAACGCCAAATCCGGCGTAGTTGTGGGATCAGAAACGAATACATCCAAAGCGTCTCCCTCGGTACTAGCATCCACACTTGTTACAGACCCGGAACCGCCGCCTCCCGAAGGCATCGTAACTGTTTTAGTATTAACTAAAGTTGTATGTCCAGTAGCATCTTGTACAATAGAGTCAATAACCGTAAATGTCCCTCCAGATCCTGGTGTAACAGCTGATGTAGTATCGGTCCGGCTAGTGCTGTCATGGTTAAATGTAACCGATTGATTCCCTGAATTGTTTACAGCAGTCAATTTAATACCTCCAGTAAAGGTTACAGTTTCACTATTCGTTACTTCAAAACCACCAGTGCCACCCACAAACCAGGAGTAGCTACCACCCGCAATTTCATCCGCGATTTGTTGAATGCTAACAGTTCTAGTAGGGGTACCTAAAATACTCATGTCTGCAATGATTAATAAATCAGCTGGAGCAACATCCCCAATAAGGGGGTACGTAGTTATAATACTCATTTCTTTTTCTTTTTAGTTTTAGCCCTTCGCTTGCGCTGAGGTACCTTATATTTCTTTTTACCTTCTCTTTTCGTTCCTTTACCATCATTAGCCCTATTGCGAGATGGCCTTTCCCATCTTCCATCCTTGTGATCCCAATCCCAACCAGTCATATCTCTGCCTCGCTTCTTAGCTTTACGTTTTTCTCTCTGGGCATGGGCTTTTTTATCTTTCCTATCCTTAGTCTTAGCATAGGCCAAATCTCTGTCCGCCTTCGCCTTCCTCGCTTTAGCAGATAATTTTTGTTTTGGGGCCATTTTTACATTCTATTATATGGTTATATATAATTACACGTTTTTTCCAAAAGCTACAGGTAAAAATTGTTATTGCATAATAAGGGGTATAGGGCTACATGCTTATTTATAAAAACTTTTTTCTACCGGAAACGCAATTCATTTTGCCCAGTCCCCCTTTAATTTCAGCTTTTAGCTTTTAGCTTTAGCCTTTTGCTTTGAGTTTTGCACCGAAGATTGAAGCTTTTGCTTAGGGTTTTCGGCGGGGTCTATTACAGCGCGAGCATCGCGAGCGTGTATAGCAATAACGACACTCTATATATAATAAATATGTAGATCGAGATCTGCAAAAATAAATATAAACTTTAAATTAAATTCTTATGCAACTTTTAAAATTAAAAACTTCTCAACCAAAAAACATTTTAAATATTATAATAAATAAAAATATATTACAACATCCAATTCAAATTAATAATAAATTAATTATAATTAATAAAAAAGATCTAAAAGAAGTTAATAAAATATTTAATAATAATTATTTAAAATATAAAATAATTAAATAACTAAAACGACTATATAAATATAATAATAATGTAACTAATAAAAACTATAATATGAAAGCGATCTTAATTAAAATGAATGAAGTAATGTCTAACCTGGGAGCCGCAGCTGCTGCCGCAATACGAAACTAAAATGAAAAACTATAACGAAGAATACCTGTACACTCAAGCCCTGAACTATGACTACGAACTAGCGCTCGCAGTAGAATATCTTAACTCACTAACTCAAAACAATTAATTATGTACGAAACAAATTCACAAGCATGGGACAGGATCTCAGCAAAGTATGACGAGTCTATCAGACAAACGAAGATCATTCAAGAGATGTTCGGACAGGACAACCTGAAAGGTTTATCTGAAGATCAACGAGCAGCGTTTTACAGAGCACTGTAACGTAAACACACGGATCCTGGTGTGAGGTGGGATGACCTCAGCTAATTGACCTCGGAGGTAACCAGCCGGGGTCCGGCGTGTATAGCATTTTTGCAGGCAAATGCGTATAGCATTGTGTATAGCAAAAACGGCACTATATATATAATATAAATGTAGTTAATAATAATAATAATTAAAATAAATATAAAAATAAATATTAAATTTAATTAAAATAACTAAAACGACTATATAAATATAATATGATCAAATAATAAAAATAATAAATATAAACTTAAAATTAAAAATTATGAACACAAATGAAATTATGCAAAAAGCACTAAAAACAATGTCAAACGAAGATAAAGCTAAGATCTGGCCTCCGATCA
>Ga0181380_1000046_pt1 | contig 46951 bp, 69 predicted proteins | sample 3SPOviralmetaG_FD_130116 | JGI IMG/M metagenome (GOLD analysis project Ga0181380, IMG submission 130116) | Marine viral communities from the oligotrophic San Pedro Time Series (SPOT) site, San Pedro Channel, CA, USA - 3 SPOT_SRF_2009-08-19 | ecosystem: Environmental > Aquatic > Marine > Strait... | reverse complement strand
TCTCCACATGAGAAATCTACCTGCATCACCACTAGCAGGAGCCTCCCCTGAGTCATATTGTATTACAGTTGTAGTACTACCACTTCCACCAGTGAAGTCTTTGTATGCCCCACTGACTTGTATCTGACTTGTGTTCGGTTGTGAAATGGTAGCACTCATGCGTAATCCTTGGTTACAGACTCTAGATTACCATCAGAATCATATGTGATTGTCTTTGTTAGATGTACTGCATTGTTTTCGTCTCTTTCAACAACCTGAGTAAGCGCGCCATCCGTGTACGTGAATGCCTTACTACTAACTAAAGTACTCTTTAGACTGCTTGTCCAGGTTGTCATTGCCGTAAGAACCCCACTAGTGAAAGTTGACTCCGTATAATCATCCGATGGATCGGGGTGGGTATGGCTATCGCCACCCCCACCTCCGCCACCAGAGTTTATCTGCGCCTCGAGTTCCTTGATCTTAGAACCCAGCTTATCGCCAATCTGGGCTAAGATGTCAGTCATTATGCTATAGCAGAATTAAATGCAGACTCGAACGTAGAGTAATCCCCGAGTGAAACATTATTAACTGTAATCCCATTAGCATTTGGAGCAGCAAGTGAACCTGTTACATCGCCTGTTACATTGCCAGTCACATTACCTGTGAGATTCGCAGTAATGGTGTCGGCTGTAAGGTTGGCTGCAGCAGTACCAAGTTGAAGCTTCCAGGTCGAATTGTCATTGTCCCAAATAAGACCAGCTTTAGGATTTGGATCGTCATTAACATCATTACCTCTGTTAACATTGAATCCACCTGTTGATGCAGTAACAGAACCATCAGAAGCCAAGTTAACCTCAATGGTATTGTCGGCTACACTAACCTCAGTTGAACTAACTGTGGTAGTTGTTCCTTGCACGGTGAGGTCACCTGTAATTGTGACTGCTCCAGAAATTGTACCACCAGTCTTGTCGTACTTGTCATTTGTAAGACTAGTAATGTTTCCTGCATTAGTAGAAATGTTAGTGGCATTAGTTCCAATCTGCGTATCAAGCAATGAATCTGCCTCAGCAAGTGAAGAAGCTTCATCGATGTAATTGGAATTAGTCTCTGCTATGTATGCACCATCCGCACCAAGTCCTGCACTTGCCTCAACAGTATCAATAGAACTTGCATTTGCAGATATTGCTTCTGCATTTGCCTTTGCTTGTGCATCGAGTTTATTATCTGCATCAACTAATGATGTAGCTGCCGTTAAATAGTTTGATGAGCCGTTCGCAGTATAAGTACCCCCAGTACCTAAACCTGCTCCTGTCTGTGTGGTATCTACTTCTGACTGAAGTGTACCTAGCTCTGCTTTTGTTGCAAAGTCGTTCGTTATGGTGGACTCGAGGGTCTTAATTTGACCCCCTACCTTCTCACCGATTTTTCCAAGTATGTCTGTTGCTGCCATTGATATGAGTTAGTTAGTAGTTAATTTCTATGTAAGTCGTAGTTTAAATTAAAAGTTACTTCGTTTCCGTATTCTGCCCTTATCGAGTCAAGACCTGCCTCATCCATATAATCCAGGTCGTTCCAGTTATTGAACCCATCGCCCACCTTCATTCTTTTGTTCGTGAGATCTAGGCCAATTTCTCCCTGTCGTAGGGCTGGATTGACCGTTTCCCATTGCTCCGCAGTATCCCGGCGTACCAAGATGCGTCTTAATTCTGCCATTATGCTCCTCCTCCATCGATATCCAATGCCTCCAAGTGTACGGTGTCCGCAACGCCACCATCTATTACAGCCCCGATCAATTCGGGAGGCTCTGCCGTCCATTGGCTAGTTAAGCTATTATACTGTAGTACACCTAGATTAACTGGATTCGGGTTAACATCCAATAAACTCAGTAAGGTTTTGTCGGCTATTTGCTTCTTTACCTCTGCTAATTTCCTGCCTACCTGTGTGAGAATATTTTGCATCGTTATATTGTAACCTATTTATATATGTAACGCACTAAGAAAATCATTGCAACGCTGCAAGGAAATCATTGATTGCTTTCTCTGCATCGAATGTAGAAGTGTCTCGTTGGGTTATCACAATGTCAGCCCCAGCAGTTGGGGGTGATCCAAAGGTCAATGTATTTGCTGAAAGATCTATAGTGTAATCTGATAGAGGGTCTTGCACTAGTCCATTTATGCTAACATCATAATTAGCCTCAGAGTCACTCGTCATATCAAACCCAACCGTATAGGTCGAAGCGCCTGTAGCAGTAATTTGATCTGTTGGCATAACAGCACCTGCATCCTGGAGTTGATTTATCTGACTTTGAATATCATCGATTAGTATAGCGTCCTGATCGCCCTGTACTTGCACTAAAGATGTTAGGTTACTAGCATCCTCTTTCCGGTTAACCTTTTCATTTAACCTAGTAAGAACTTCCGTGAGGTTCTGCTGCTTCTTATCAAATGCAACATTTATGGCATACTCAACCCGCTCTGATGCTTTCCTACGAGGCATCTGTTACCACCTCTCCAATAAGTTTTGTCCTAACACCCGAGGCTTCAAATGTTCTGCCTATAATTTTAAAAGGCTGATCTACCCCCGTAAGAATAATTGTATCCTGGAAGTAGTTACCTTGAGCATAAGTAGGGATCATGACCTCTGAATTTAAATCCTCTAATTCCTCCGTCACCTCTTCCGTCTCAGAGTCTTGGCTAGTTGAAAAAGATGCAAGCTTCACATTTGCAATTACAGCAGTATCTGTAAAGCTATCCTCAACATAGTCCTTAGTGGTGTATGTAGTGTAATCAAATGTATCTGACATATGCAGTGCATATGATCTTAATTTCTTTTCAGAGAAACGATCCCCGAAGTCATTCTTTCCGAACTTTAATGTACAAGGATAGTCCCTGCCATTCCTAGCAAACTCCCTATATGGGCCTAAATTCTCTGCACTTGAGCCATACCCATACCGTACTACCCTTGCCCCTAATTTTGAAATAGATGCCTCCGAGGAAGGAACCACTTCGGAGTCTACAGCTTTGGCAAATGGTGCATAGTTGTATGCATTGTTTGAATAAGATTCACTTAATAAATGCGATGCCATCACAAACATTCTTGCCTCAATAACATCCGTTGGAAAAACAGCAGTCATTGCAGAAAATGCATAATCCATTAAGCTTATAGAGCCTTGCAGCATATCATATGCAACAATACCCCAGTCTAGTTGCTTAGAAGTTCCTACTGTCTTAGATCCGATTGGCGCTACTATAAAAACCTCTTGCGTTAAAGGATTTTCAGATGAGTAAACATACTCGATTTGTTGATTAGTTATTAATCTCCAAAACTCAGGCCCAGTCATTAATGGAGTAAAAGGAACTGGCTCAACTGTTGCAGGAGTTATAGCAAATACACCATTAAAACCTACGAATATCTGCCTCTGTTCATCGACATTTATTACCGTATTCCTAAAGTCAGCAACCCTTTCACCTTTGTAGCGTTCCTCGTAATAAAAAGGAGTGTAATTATCTCCTCTACTGATTGCTAGATACCCAGTCTGTCTATGCACTATAAGCTTATCCCCAAGCTTTGCCATCTTGAGAATCCTTGATCCATCTTCAGGAAATGCAAATGAGTCTGATGCTTCACGAGACAACTTAGGGTTTGGACTAAATATATCTGGCTCTTTCAGTAGGATAAAATTCACATCATCACCAACTACAACATTCTGTGTCGATGCAGTGCTTTGCTCATTGCCTTGATATGTCAAGACACCTGTAGAGGTATTGTTGTATGCCCCCTGTAATACGATAAAAGTTTTACTCGATAGCCAATTAGAATTAATCGAAACAATATCTGCATCATAAACTTTTGTTACTCCAAGCGAATCAGTAACGCTCATTCTTATGGAATCACCAGCAATGAAAGTAGAGTGGCTGTAATCCATTGATGCAAGCTCATCTGGTAACATATAATAGTAAGGGTTATGCGTAAAACTTTCCAAACCCTGAGAGCCTGTCTCCCTAGTTCCACCCAGAGGGTAATCAAGTGTAATCGTAATGATTGACCCGTTGCTCATTGCATAAATATTTGCTTCGTAATTCTGTCCAAACAAATTCGGTGCTGCACGTGCCTCTCTTTGATCATCAGCTAATCTCCATGAGGAAAACTCGATAATATGCGGTACAACATAGGTTGTTGTATACTCATCAAACTCATCAAAAGCTTCTGGTAGATAGTATGGAAAACTAGCTGAACTCATGAAATAGCTAAAATTATAATCTACTGTTTCATCAAAGTATTCAACATCTGCTATGAATAATCTTCCATCAAATTCAGATATCGTACCCACTCGAATAATACCTCTCTCCCTTAACGAAAACAAAGGGAATGCGCATGGCCAACCATCTCTGTACATCAATGGTAAATCAACGCCATTATTTATAATGCAATAACCATCAATGACTACCACTTCTGGTTTAATTGGCTTCTTGCCGTAAATATCAATCACATCGTTCATGATTTGATCATGATTATGTCTATCAATATTCACTAGTCCCTCGGCAATTTTCACCCATTCACTATTAGATTCATCAAGCTTATATATTTTATCACCTGCCGAGCCGATTAGGATTCTTTTTCCACCCGACTCGAATTGAGTAAGAAGCCTTATAGGAGCGTTCTCGGAATCAATTACATCGACTGCATTGCCATCTAAATTAAGGCTACTCCAGCCCTCTCTTCGTACTTCACCATCTGTCTCTCTGCGAAAGTTAATTTTCTCCACATAATTTCCACCTCCGGCAGTATCTTGCGAATGTGAGCCAGACACAAGGGTTCCCCCCTGGATGACCATATTAGTATAATGTCTGAACTTGGATGCCATTACGGGAAGACATATCCCGCTTGGGCATATGCCGTGTTCTCTAGGTTTGTTACTCTTGCAAGCAAATCATTGTATGCTGTTGTTAAAGCTTGATTGGATGCAGTAAGGTTATCGTAGGTGGTCTTAAAGATATCTATCTCTTGCTGAAAAGAAACATCCTGTGCCTCTAGGCTAGTTGCTCTAGATTCTAAAGTGGTAGCACGAGATTCCAAAGTAGTAGCTCTGCCCTGTAATGCTGTAATATCAGAATCATTAGTATCTATTTGGCTTTGCAGTACAGAAATGTTTCCGTCTAGAGAGGTATCCTTAGCTTGCAATGAGCCAACAGCTGACTCCAGGGCAGTTGCCCTATTCTCCACTGCGGTAATATCAAAATCATTGCCGTCTATCTGAGTCTGTAGACCATTTACTTCGGCAGTAAGTGCCTCGGCAGCACTACTCTCGTTAGAGGTAATATGATCCTGTAACTCCTTAAGTGTGTTATAGGCATCGCCTGCTCCATTCAGCAATTCATTTATCTCTGTATCAGTATATGCCTTGGCATCTACCAATGTCTGCGAGACATTTGAATTGGCAGTATCGATCTGTCCTTGCAACCCAGAGATGTCAGAGTCGAGTGATGTATCCTTTGCCTCAAGGTCAGTAGCTCTTGTCTCTAGTGATGTAGCCCTTCCCTGCAAAGCTGTAATATCACCATCATTGGAAGATGTCTCTGCGAGAACCTCTGCTCTTACATTAGCTAACTGTGATAATACATTAGCTTGCGAAGAAGCTATTGATGCAGAAGCATTCTGTGCAGTTGAATCAATATTACTCTGTAATGTTAAGTCTGCTTGCTCACGAGTATTCTCTTCAAGAGTTAAGGCACTTTTTGTATTATTAATTGATACCTCAAGCTCACCCCTAGTAGATGATATTAAAGCTCTAACTGCATTATCTTTTGCAACTTCTTCTGCCCTTACATTAGCTATACTGACTTTAATTTCGTCAGTAGCACCATCTAGCATAGGTTGTACAATATCTTGTACAGATGGGGTAAATAAACTTATTTGGTCAGTCCTCCAGCGAGCAACATAAAACTTCTGCTCAACCTCTGACTTTGTATAAAAACCTTGCTGCAAAATTGCATCAATACTCAATGTCTCCTTGTTGTCATTGATCATCTGCAAGGTTTCATCAGGAGTCATGAAAAGGTCATTAAGTCCTGTTATCTCTGATGCATCATGCCCGTGAGAAACAGGCGCATAAACAGGCACTTCACTTAATGTTATGAAATCTGATATATCTGCATTGGTGAGATACTCTGAGTGCGAATGAGCAGCATCTGCCTTAGCTTCTATTAGATTCTGTAACTCTACCTCTCTTGTACTTAAGTCAGCAACTGTAGCATATGTAGAAGATATTCCATTGGTCACTCCCTCTAAAGCACTAAGTCGTGTATCTGCATCTGACTTATTAGCAGATATTGTACCCTGGATGGACTGTATTGATTCTTGGTTTGTTTGAGTGTTAGCCGTTAGAGCATTACTCAATGCTGTCATGTCAGCCCCTATAGTCTGCTCTGTATTTAACTGTAAGGCTTGTACTTCTGCTAGAGATGGGTGGGTTCCTTTGTAGGCATCAAACTCATCTTTTGTTGAGTTAGCTAGGGTTTGCAATGCAGCAATTGAGTCACTGAGTGTAGTGACCTGCTGACCTGTTGCCAATGCTCCACTCGATACATCATCGTTAAGGTGAGCAAGGCTATCGATTAAAGAGGCAAAGTCGGCTTCACCAATTCTTTGACCAACTGCAAATCTAGATTTTAATTGTACTCTACTATCCATTGCCTAATACGAATCCTTCTGAACCAAGCACGTCGGTTGGTTGCACATTAGTAAGAAGCTCGGGCTTATTGACATGTATTCGTCTTCGCTCACGAGCATAGTTGTCGAAATTACTTTTGGCTTGGGCTGCATCATCATTCACGTCTTTCATAAAATGATACTTCACAAAGTAATGAACGGCCAAGGCTGCATCGTCTCCTAGTGGGGTAATTACTGCTTTTTCTTCAGGTTGGCATTCAAAAAGTGGTTTATAAACATACTCTTGGTTGTATAAGATATTAAGAGTTTCATTCTCTAATAGCTTTGGAGCCACATAAAACTGACCGCGATCAAAAGTTATTTTGCCTGGATACTGGGGTGATCTAGCTGCATGCCCGCCATCAAATATATTATATCGCTTATATGCTGGATACACATTTGGTCTGTAATACTGACTCACATCATCCTCCTGTGTAGGCATAGCTCTTATAACTACATCTAGCACTCTTGATGCATCGATATTGAAGTTACCAATCTGACATTTACCTTCTGCATGGTCTTCTAAATCTGAAGTAATAAAAGTCTGCTCCTTGGGAGTAGTGCGAAGTTCAGGAATGTAGCTTTGCAAATCTCTTACACCTGCAACAATCATTCGATCCTTAAATCTTTCAATACCTCTTCCTCTACGCAACCCATCCACCAAAAGCAGATCATTGACCGTATCATTGAACTCTTGCCAAGTCTTCATCGCCTGCCTCCCGGGGTAAAGTAAAATCCAAGCACCATCGGTGCGAGAACGATTACGAAATAAGCACTTAAATGTCCCGTGGTAACCATAATGGCCTGCTGTTTAACAGGAAATGAGATGAGTCCGAATAAGAACTCGGTTGCTCCTTCTCCTGTGGGGTTACTGAGGGTGATGATTTCTTGGCTGGGAAAAAGGGTACAAAGGATGACTGTGGCTGAAAGTGTGGAGACGAGGATGCATGCGAGCAACCTGCGTGTAGCACGAGTGAAAGCCCCACCAGGGCCATTATTAAGCTGTTGCTGAAATTTAAGTGCAAATTCATTTCCTCTAGCCTCTCTAGCTAATTCTAATTCAAATTTTTGTTGGCGACTGTCTGTTATAGCACCAAACACCCCTTTTAAAACTGAACCCAAAGCTGCAGATCCGCCAGCAGTAAAGAACATTGTTACCAACTCGATCATCTATTAACTCCCTCAACATGATCTCTTAATCTATCTAGCTCTTTTTCGAGATACTTAAGTCTCTCGAACTGTTGATGATCAGAAGTAATCGGCTCATCTTGCATGCTCATCAAATGCTCAACATCTCCCTTATGCTGTTCTGCAAACTTCTCCAAATGCATAACCCGACCACTAAGATCGCCAAGCAATGTAGATTCATGTTGTACCCTACCCATCTGCATCTCCATACTGCTCATTCGGTTAGTAAGCTCTGACCATAACCAGACCCCACTAGCCACTGCTAAAATTAGTTTTCCGGCAAAAGCAGCATTAGTTTTCAGCTGAGTGGACTCAGAAAAAGATGCTTCTGTATCCTTCTTCGTCATAAAACCAAGCCCTTAAGACCTATAGTACCCACTTACATCACCTGTAACTGCATACTCATCCAAGTTTCTGTGACAATAATACTCGTTTGATTGACCTGCTATTAATGTTTCAGCACCTAAAGCTCCATCACTAAATACCTCCAGGGTATCTACTGTAATCTTAGCATCACCTTCTGAGGCAAATGATACTGTTGCTACATCAGCTTGAGTAACTTCATCTAAAAGTCCTGCACCAATAGAAGTAAATGGGCCTCCAGTTGAAATTTGTGTTGGAATAGTTCCGGTGTACTTATTGATGCTAACATTAGCACTTCCGCCATCTACCTGAAACTCAACCTTATACCATGTATTTAGTTCAGCAGGTTCGCTTGATGATATAGGATTATCCGTGTACCCAACCCTAACCTTCCAAGACCTATCTGTTCCGACTCTTAAAGCAATAGCAGGATGATTGATATCAATGCTGCTAAAGTTTTGGTATAAGCCAACAGGCTGAACATCTGCATTTATTCGGTTAAACTTAAAGAAAGTACTAAACTGATATCTACCAACAGGAACATTAACAGAAGAAGATACCGAATTATCGCCACCAAAGTCTATACTAACAACAGAGCTATCACCATCTGGTGTGAGGTCATTGAGGTAATCAATGTCTACAATTGGTGAGTCGGTATTCATGTCCACTGACTCATCAAAGTGCCTAGAAAAGTAAATTGTCTTCTTGGTCACAAGGACATTGTCGGAACTAGAGTTAACGAGCCTAAATGATTTAGCAGGAACAGAAGGTAACTGAGCAGGGTCAGAAGTAGTAAACGCAAATGTACCACTGTGTGAATGACATGGCTTTGCGAGCAAGTGGTTGTCACTTACCCCAATCAAAGGCTTAAAGTCACCAGCACTACGGGACTCCTTTGATAATGCACTTTGTTCAATAGTATTCATTGTTTATTCTTCAGCTTATAAAATATAGCAATTGCCATATAGACTGCTGTTAGAGTAGCTGCTACGCTTGCTGCAGTGAGATGGTAGTCTGCAAGTCCCCAGGAAGCTACCCAGCCGATTACTCCGACCGTGGTATGCTGATCCATGTTACTTACTTCCCTTCTTAGACTTCTTAGGCGTAGGGGCATCTTCTAAAGGTTTTTCAACCTCTACTGCATCTACTTCTATAAGATCCTTTGGGTTATCCGAAGATGCTGATTTTCCAGGCTCTTCTTTGACCTCCACCACATAGTCGGCATTCGGGTTTTTTTCCGGTTCCGTTTTTATTGTGCTGAATTGACGATAAGCTATCGGTTCCCCCGATGCTTTTTTTTTGTACCATTCCCAGTCAGTATCGCTTAGCTCAGATACTCCAGCAACTTTTTTAAGTTTAGACCCAAGGTCTTTTTCGACTTGAGCTAGACCAACCCAGCTAGATCCAACAAGGACAGGTGTAAAAGAGTCAAACCCTTCGTAATCTTTGTAAATGTTCTCAAATAATAATTTCATAATCTTAAAGAAAGACGGGAGGCACCGCGTATGCAGAGCCTCCCGCCCATGAGTGATAGTAGATGTGGAAGGCTAAACTAAGATTAGTACTTGTGAGTAGTACCGCCCAAAGTAAATTGGACTTCGTCCGAAATGTTCTCGATGATGAGGTGACGCTGAGGTCTGTCCATCATGGTTGTCCACTTCGTTGAACGAAGATTGAAAGTACGTTTCACGGAATCCATACGGCAGGAGTAGAGACGATCTACTTCTGGGTGTGGTTGTGTACGAGTAACGCTGTTGGTTCCTGCGACACCGATCTTCACATCACTCCAATCAACAAGCCAAAGCATGCGATGAGATGAAAGGAAGTTGGCTGCATCAGATCCAGAGAACACATCGTCACCAGAACGAGTTCCATCAAGAAGATACTTCTTGCCAGTACCGACATTCAACAGATCGTCAAACATTGGATCATGGAAAACTGCAAGCTGTACACCCACATCAGGGATGTCGTAAACGTTGTAGTTGAAAAGTACGATACCATTGTGTTCAATCGTCTGATTGATGTTGGCATTACGCTGAACTTCCCAGCCATAACGAAGCTTGTAGTAAGCATTGAAGGCTTCGAAGATCTTAACAGAAGTCAAGCGGTCGGTCATGACGTCGATCACTGAAATGGTGTCACCATCTTGCTCGCGGTTACGCTTGAGGTAGTAAAGATCGGAGAAGAGACTGTCCAAGTCCAAAGCGTTTCCGCCATTGTCCTTAATACGGTTTCCTTCACGAAGAAGTGACTTGATACCAAGAGCGTTACATTTGTACTCCAATGTGCAGTTGGTGTCCTCTGGGTCAGTAACTGCTGGAAGTTGCATGTAAGTCTCAGGTTTCTGAGCGTCGTTGAGTGCTTGGTTGTACCAAACTGCTCTGTTCCACTGGTCTTGGCTGATCTTGGAAGCAATTTTGTTTTGCTCTGCAAGAGGCTGATACTCCATGGAAGAAAGGTAAGGATTGACTTTTCCAGACATGATGGACTCAAGAGTCTTTTTGTAAGTGTCATTGACCTCACGAGACTCACGAGTTGTTTGCAACCAGTTGACAAGCAGACGAACCGAAAGATCGGTGGGCTGATTGCGGCACCATGACTCGTAGTCGTTAACGTTATTAGCAATGGTCTGCAAGATACCAGTAGTTGGCTGATACTTAGATTGCTCACTAGCAGGTAAAGTACTGAATGCTGCAGCTGCAGGAATGCTTGCGCCAACTGGGCGAAGAATAACTCTTGCTTTTGCAATGGTGTCTCCAGCTTCTTTTCCGGATTTACCAACAATCATGAATTGTACTTCAACAGTAGCTCCGCCAGCAGTCCAGTGATTGATGATTACGTAACCACCTGGAAGGAAGTAACGATCAATATCCTGAAGAGGTGTAAGCCAGTCAGATCCACCCAAGTTAACAGTTACTTTATAGTCACCGCTTTGATGGGAGTATGAAGGATCGTATGCATCACCAGAAATAGCATCCTGTCCTGCCTCAATTGCAAAGTAATTTGCATTGATGACTGAACGCTGTCTACGCTGGATATAAGGAAGAATGATCGATTGCTCGGCAACATTCTGCTTATTGATTAAAGGTTTGATGTTCTGAACAGAGGAAGTCAGAAGAGTCGTAAGACCACGCTCTTCAACCCCAAGGGTCTTTGCTTCTGCTGCAGACGCGATAACTCTCGCTAAGTCGATTTCTTTATTTCCAAGTGCTTCAAACTCGCCAGGTGTTAAACCTTTGACGTGAGCCTTGGTTAAGGTGCAGCCCGTGGAGCTGTCGACTTTAATAATACGTGGAAGGGCATCATAGCCCGAACCCTGTGAACCAGGAATCAAAGAACTTGCAGATGACGCAGTAGGTGCTGCCATGTGCGAGTTTTGATGACCCGAAGGAGACGTAAATTGTCCTGTATTTGATATTTCGTTTGCCATAATGATTAGTAACTAAGATTAATAAGTTACAATCAGAATAGCGTACTACATATACCTCTAAGAAATTTTTTGTTTTTTTCTTGTAATTCCTGTCTGCACTATACAGACCATGCCTTTTAATTGATTCCCAAAAGGAGGGTCTACATTCCCAAAAGGCTTAAAACCTTATTTTCAGACGGTCTAGCTTCAGCTTGTGGTGCTGCTGGCCCAGGACGAGGTGATGGGTTGTGCCTTGGAGGGGAAGGCTGAGCAAAAGGTGTTTCAGTTTTTTTCTGAACTGCCTGACTTCTACTAAATCCTGATGCCTCAAGATCCTTTAACGTCTTGTCTATCTGTGTAGTCATTGACTGCTTGGCTCGATGGGCAAGCAAGTTAATAATATCTTTGTCTGAAAATGTATAATACTTCTGTTGCTCTGCCTCTGAAAGCTGAGGAAAACGCTCACGCCTAATAAAGACTTTTCCATTTCTCTTGGTCTTTCCAGTCTGTATGAATGCATTCTGCTCATTATCTATCCACCGGGCAAGAGCAGCATGCGTTGGAATGTTTTCATCGTAATCTACCATATCATTAGATATGTCATGAAAAGCATCAATCATAGCATATGCATCGCCTAAAACCTTATCAACAATCTTAGATTCAAGAGCATGTGTCTTTGTGTAATTAGGATCACTCTTAAATCCATTCATTATTTCCTCTGGGACGGCTTTTGAAACTATCCTGCGAGAATCAGTCTTTTCCTGTCTTGACTTAGGTGCATTCTGGATTTTTTTGATTTCTTTCTGCTGTTTATCAATTTCAGGTTGCAGTTTCTCTATGGCTTTTTGCTCAGCCTGTGTCTGTATCTTTCGATTCTGTACATCCTGTACATTGAATATAGGTCTATTGCTTAAAAGAAACTGTTGATACTCTTCATCTTCAGTAAGATTAGTCTCTGGGTCTTCTTTGAGGCGTTTCTCAATGTACCTCTTATGATTTCTAAAAAATGCTAAATATTCCTTATCTTTATTCTTATATCCCTTTACATTCTGAGATGCCCATTTAGCTAGATTATATCTTTCTTTCTCAGTAGCATTAAGGTCGGATATATTTTCTTGAGCTACAGGAGGCTTCGATGTTGGTGCTAAACGAGGAGCTTCTGCTTCAGGATTCGGGTCTACTATGTTCTTCTTGCGAGCTACCCTTTTCTTCTTAATAGGCTCTTTTGCCTCCACGACAGGCTCTTCCTTTTGCTCGGCAGTCTCTTCCTCTTGCTTAGGCTCGCTTGTTGCACCAGTCTCAATATCATGCAATGCTCCGTGAAGTGAACTTGGTGGAGTAAACTCTTCTTCTGTCTCCTCCTCCTTCGGTTCCTCTTCTTCTACTGCTTTAAATAATGCATTAAAAATGGGATTATCAGAATCCTCTGATACATTTTCTTCTGCTGGTTGTTCTTGTTCTTCTACTTCGTTTACTTGTTCTTCACTCATAATTTATCCTGCTTGCGGAGGTGGCGCGCCTGCAGCTTGAGCAGCTTGACCAGGTGGCATTGGTTGCCCCTGTTGTGGCTGTCCAGGCATAGGTGGCTGTCCTCCCCCTTGGGCTTGTTGCATAACCATTTGTAACATCTGTTCGAACTGAGGCATCTTCTGCTTCAGGTTCGAGATAAATTGTTCATTCTCCATATTTATATCTTGTGCTTCGTCAGCTTCGTCTAGTTCAAGTGCTAAATCGTATCCTGCACCTGACATCCGGAATATCTCATTTAAGATATTAAATATTCTTTCCTTACCTAATGCTTGAGCCACGGGTTGCATGCCCATGATCTGTGAGAATAGTTGCGTTAAGGTTTGTGCTGCTTGCACATCTCTTGAACGCTCTGCTCCGTCTCTTGAACTAAAGAGGTATTCGTGAACTAGGTTTTTAGGGAAACCTATAATGTTTCTTCCTTGTGGGTTCTCGTCTTGATCACCTGTATCTTCAATTTCTAAGCCAGCATCAGTTATGGTTTTTAAGGAGAATCTGCGTTTTATGGGTACATTAAACTCTGTGGTAGAGCAGGTGACGAGATGCTCGTAGATCATCTTTTTTGCAGCAGCGCGCATCTCATCAATACCTTCGGAAATGAAGGAGTAAATAGTGTTGGTAGAGTTAGCTATCTCACTGACCTCGGTAGCTGATATTTCTCGCTGAGCAGCTTGACCTAGCTCTTGAGGTGAAAGGATCATCAATCTCTCCACTAAATTCAGAAGCTGAAATAGTGAGTTAAGTGACATACTTATTCCTTGTGCTAACTCCTGTGATACATCTACTACACTTACAATATTCTTGGTATCTATCCCAAGGTCTGCTGCCTTGGCTCCAGAGTAAAACATAGCCTTCGGTTTTTGATAGAAGTTATCCTCGGCTAGTGATGCCATGAGGTATTCCTTCACATCTTCGTCTAACGCATCTTGATCTACTGTCAGAATCTTGAACATGCTGATCTTCATATGGTGAAGCATTGCATATACAATATTGTTCATTTGATCCTGGTATGGCATCAAATCATGAGCAAATGAACAGTTTGCCATGCGATCATCATTCTGGTTTATGCCACCATATATAGCAGGGATGGAGGGCATCCACTCCGCATATATAACTGTTTCATCAGATGCCACAATGAGCTTAAGCCAGCAATCAAATGGGTAGTCCCCTAGCCCCTCGGCTTTAGGATTAAGCTTCATATATATAGTGGAGATAAACATTGCTTTGTCTTCGTCCTCTCCGGCATATACTCCCTTTTGGCTCGTACGCTCATTACCAAACGGGAACCAATCAGTCTTCCTTGGAAAGGAAAGAACATCATGGTCAAAGTAGTAGTCAAAAAAGTCTTTGTATGCATTTACCAATCCATGCAATGAGTTGGTATACTCCACATCACCTAGATTCCAGTATGCTACATTCTCACGAACATCTGAGTATCTTACTATATCCCAATACCCAATCCAATTAGGGCCAAGATTTGTATTGATAGCAGGCAAGGGAGCAGAGTTATCGTAAAACGTTCTTGTAGGGTGAGGGCTAATAAAGTGAATACCTTCTTTCTCAACATAACTTTCTAAATCCTCACCTTCACCTTTTCTCCAATGCACCTCTCTAGTCCAAGGCTCTGACGGAAACATCAATGAGTAACCGTACATAAACATGGAACGAATCGCTTGCTCAAACACATGGCGATATCCGAATTGCTCGGTCATCATTTCCACGCGTTGCGACAATACTTCTGCCCGAACCTTGGAAGGAGTATCAGTACCTCTAGCCTCAAACTTGAAATACGGGAACAGATTAGAGAACCTAGATGTCTGGGCAGCTACCCTACGAGTAACATAGGAACGGATCAAAGATACGGACACCTCGTACAATCGCATAAGATTAATATCTTTGACTGCACCTTCATCGTCATACTCAACAAACTTCTCCTTTAACTCAGGATCTATATCCTCAAGCTTCTTCGAGGCTTGCTCGATATTAATTTTACCCTGTGCGTACTGTAGTAATGGTACTGTAAATTTATTAATTGGAAGGCTATCCCAAGCCAAGTCCACTGAGAGGTACAAGGAATGATTCTTGCAAGAGTGATAAATCCCCTCGTGGACTCGACTTCGGACTAGATCTGTAAGTCGTTCTTTAATCGCCCAATCTTTCCCGCCTTTCTTGCAGGTAAATACCTCCCTAAGTCTAGCTTGGGTTGTTTTGGTATTCTTCAGTATTTCCGGATCGACCATTGAAATCAAAAATATCTATTGTATCGTCAACAAACTCACCTAAGTAAGAATTTTCTATGATTGTTAGGATAAGTGCTGCAGGGCCTGTTATGCTCCCCTTGTTGACGGCTGCGCGAAAAGCTGGTCTCGTAGTATTCAACAAAGTTACTAACTCTCTTTCTGTCATTTTCAGAAAGCCTAGCAAACGTTGTATCCTGTTCCGGTTCCAAATCTTATTTAACTTTGAGGTTTTGTAGTGGGCGTCGATGAGTAAAGTGGTTGGTGAGTACTCCTCACTCTTCCTCTTCTTCGTACTCGTCTTCGTACTCATCTTCCTCATCTTCCTCTTCCTCTTCCTCGTAATCTTCCTCGTCTTCGAGATCTTCGTCTTCGTCAAAATCTATATCATCATGAACCATATCTACTGTTGCAACGAAGCGATCTTCATCGATTTCAGAGGTAGTTACCTCGAGCGTTAGCTTAATCTTAGATCCTGCTGTTACGCCTTCGAAAAGTTCCGCCACATCTGGATCGCCTAGAGACAACTGAAGTAAATCCTGCATAAGTGTAACCTAAACTTTTGGGTTACAAAAGGTCAAGCATTTATTTCTATGATTGAAGCTGTTTTAACATTAGCATACGGAACACTTGACTTAACGTCATAGAACATAATCGGATAGGTCATGGCATCGAATGCGTGAATGTAAACAGATCGCTTCGGTTTAAGCGCTAAACTTGGGTCATATTTTTGGTCATTTTGCTTTTCAGTAGACAAGTTAATCAGAGTTTTAATTACATCAGTACATTGGGCAGATATAAGCAATTCCTCTTGTACGAGCTTTGCAATAAGTAGCCTAACCCTACCTTCTACCGATCCGCTAAACTTTGGGGCTGCCTTCATTCTTATAGGCTCTAAATCAAAATGCTCACACTTCTCCTTGGATATTTCCTCAAAGTCTCGCACATCATAGCTACCTGTTTTGGCTCTGTATTGGTTAAATGCAGAGTTGTCTGAGATATGTACGAAATTTAGCTTTTTATCGACACGTTCTGTCCAATATTTCATCTTCCTGTAGATCAATGGAATGATGGTCGTGTATGGAATTTTCTTATTTATTGTAACTAGCTCATCAAATACTGTCCAAATTGACTTCTCTTTGCCAACTAAGCATTGCATGAAAATCATGGCATTATTTACAGACCCTGGGTCATATCCAATAATAACCGGGAAATCAGGGTTAGGTACAATTCCTTTTTTCGCATCTCCAACAACATGAAGGGGTTTTGAGAAGTATGGAGCTAATATAGCATCGCCCGATGGTCTATCAATCCATTCCCCCTCAAGCATTCGCTTAGCCTCCACTGGATCGTTAGACACAGCTTGCATAACTCGGTCATAATATCCTTCGGGCAAATTGTCCTCATTCTCAGCTATCTTTACGTGAACTACATGGTAGTCGTGATTGTAATTTCCGTCTTCATCTAGTGGTGATTCGAAGAATCTCTTATATACCCAGTGGCTTGGGCCGTCTGGGTTACATGCAGCGCAATATTGCTGAACCCCTTCTATCCCTTGTCTTCTGCCTAGCTGCTGAACGACTGCATCGAAGTAGCTTGACGAATCAAGATTTGTCAATTCGTCAATGAAAACATAACTTGGCTCAAATCCTTTTATTCGGTCTACAAGTATATTCCCGAAAGGAGCAGACATTAAGCTTATCCTAGACCATCCCCCATAACGATTCTGTATATCTATATATGGAGCTTTCTGTAGATCCATTCTCTCGTCCGTATGCTCAATGCCCAAACCTTCTTTCCATTCTGGTAGAATCTCGGTCTGAAGCTTATGCCAAACACCACCCTGGGTTGCTTGGCTTTTTACTCCAACGATAATAATTGCAAGGGCATTGAAGTTCTCATAGCAGTGCCGGACTAATTTATGTCCACCTAAGACAAATGTCTTGCCACTCGCTCTTTCCCCGTAAGCTAAAACATATTTACTAGTGCTATCGAAAAGCTCTTGTTGGCTTCCTGATAAGCTAGGTGACCATGGATCAAATTCCTCTTTGACTTCATCTTCTTCATCAAAAGCCTCAAGGAATGCTTTAGGATCAATCTTCTTCAGCCTCGGCATCTTGCATCTCCTTTAGGGGACGGAAACCAGGCTTTCTCTTCTCCTTAACCTTATCTTTCTCGGACATCTTAATCATCAAATCAAGTCCGTGCAGAAGTCGGTCATAGAACTTCCCTTGTTGTTCAGTAGCCTGTAAAAATAATTTAGTCCTTATCACTTCTTCCTCAGGGTCTAATTGTCCACCCGATATATCATCTCTTAATTTTTCACCTACTTCAAACAATGCCATGTTTTGTCTTATGGCAATTTTCTGAGTTACATCCAAAGCATTAGACATCAACTGTCCAATCCCACCCTTTAGATTCTCAAATATTTTAAGCTTCTCTATGCTCTTTGGGTTATTGAGCATAGACTCAATGCCTTCCATAAACACCTCTTTGCCATTCTCCTTTAACGCACCGATAAGCTTACTCGGGCTAGGCTCTACTGGATCTTTTCTGACCAAGCATTCAATTTCATTTGGCTCATGACCCTGCTCACCAGCCACTTGGTGCAGAGCTTTCACTTGTTTATTCTTACGAACATGCTCTCGCATGTTATGCTCAGTAATACCTAACTCTTGTGCAGCCGTTGCATAATTTCCATCATGCCTACGCATGACCGCAGCCAGTTCCTGAGTGCTATACTTTCTTCGTCTGGGCATCAAAGAAAGAAAGTAACATTGGTCTGTATTTAGCATTCCAATCCGAACTAGACCGAAGGTATGCAAAGCTTCCGTTTGCTGCTAATGCATAAGCTGAGTTCCTGACTTGCCAGTCAAAAAGATCAAAATTACATCCGTTGCAGAACTCCTTAGCTTCAGCAATGGTTATATCATCCCAATTATGCATTGAGGAAATAACTTTTACTCTACCAACATGCATACCAGATGAGATTGCTATCTCCTCGTCTGATAAAACCCTTACTGCACTTGTTTTGCCGTTACTATTTAAGATTCGTTCCCTTGCCAATAATCTAACAAATATTGGCGGAAATTCATCAAAAACTGTCCATCCCTTGCGTATCTTCCTCATTCTCTTGATCCAATAAATCTCCTAGTTTTCTTTGCACCCAGCGTAGCGTCTCATGCTCTTTCTTTTTTGCCTTAGGACATCCAAGATCACCTATAACGCTAATCTCTTTATTATCTGCCTTGAACCCCACCAAAATGAAAGTCGAGTAGTACTCTTTCAAAATAGGTTCGACCAAATTTAAAATATCCTCATCCTTCACCACTTGATTATCACATACTACTATTGGTAATGACAAGTGTAAACAAAATAAATAAGTTACAGCATGAAAAAAATACTCAACCTATTGAAGGGCAAGGGTTTATTTGCTGTGCATGACACGCATGAGGTCGGCAGTTCGAATCTGCCATCTCCCACCACTGCACAGCTTGTTGAATATCAACGCGATAAGACCCTATCTGACCTATGTTCGCTATACCTAGTTGCATGCGGTCAGAGGAATCTCAGACCGACCTCTATTCTGACCATGAGGCAACGCATTTTAACCTTTGTCCGATGGACAAATTGCGAATTTGCAGACCAGGTAAGCAGAAAAGATGTAAAAAGATTTTCTGAATCCTTTGCAGGAAAGTGGGCAAGATCGGGTCATCGCAATGACGTTTGCGTATTTTTGAACTGGTGCGGACAATTGGGGTATTGCGAAGAAGGAAAATTCTACAAAGTAAAATTAATGTCCGTTCTTGAAGATGAAAATCCTATTGATGTTCTGTCAGTCAAAGATACGGAAAGACTACTATGGGCAATGCCGGATCGATTCAAAGGCAGAACTGCCCTGCAACTTTTCGCAGGAGTTAGACCATATGAATCCTTGAAAATCCAACGTAAGGATATTGATTTTCAAGCAAGAACTCTGACCGTTCTTGGTGAATATTCAAAATTGAGAAGAACAAGAGTGCTTCACGATATACCAAATAATCTCATTAAATGGGTGAAAAAGTTTCCACTAAAGCCCACATCCTACAACGCCTACAGACTCGCCCGATATAGAAATTTTGGAAAGCTTCCACATGATGCGATGAGACATAGCTTTTGCTCCTATGGCTACTTCTTTTTTGGCATGGAAATGACCATGAGATTTGCAGGTCATACCAATTACAAAACCTTCCATAGACATTACTGTGAATCTACTATTTGCAAAGCAGATTCTGAAAAGTACTTCCGGCTAGAGCCGTAGTCCAGTACGACCCTAGACGTCCTCAGTACGTCCGCAGACGTATTGTGGGCGTTTTCTGTTTCTAAAACACTGATAAATACTAGGGTCTGGAACCATTAAGGGGGGGACTATAGGGGGGGTTTAAGGAGGTAAAGCATAGAATATATATAAAGTACTTATATATTAAGAATAAGCTTCTTCTTATCAGAGGATTGTTAAGGAGATATTATCTTGCCCCCCTATGGTTTCCCTTCTTGGCTTCTTCTACTATCGCATGGTTAACCCAGTCCTGCATTCCTGCATCCCAATGCAGTCCTTGGAACTCTTCAAGATGAACATATGCTCGGTGCCTCTGGTGGGAACCCCAACTGCGGGCATCTTGTTCCATGACATTATATTCGTCATTACCAGTTAATAGTAGCTTCTCAATACTTGCTTCATGACTGAGTAGCCAATTTGCAAGAAACAGCACGGTTGCGACTGCCAGAACTGATAGTACAGTTGCTAGCCATGCCAAAACCTTTATGGTTTTAGTCATTCCAATAACTTTCTGCGTTAGATCATGAACATCTGTTAATTTCTGTCCATCCATTGAAATGCCTGTAATAGGCTGCTCGAACTCAACTTCTTGATTTTCTTTTTCAAACTCAATGATCAAGTTTTTACTCATTATAATTTTTCGCCTTTCTTGAAGTCTAGTGAAAAGCGTTGTACGGCAATCCACTTGGGGGTTTTAATTTCTTTTTCTTTTAACATCTCTAATGCTGATTCTATCGCATTCTGAGCAAAGTTATTAACTGGAATACCTCCGAGCTTTTCACACATAGATAGAATTTCATCGTATATTTCAGGCTTCACTCTAATGCCTATTGATTTTTCTGTGGTTTTATTCATCGGTATTCCTCGATTTGGGCAAGCTGTGCATTTAACATTTTCCTACAAAAACATAAAAAAATTATCAAGGTCAATACTTTTTATCACTTTATTACACTCAATTTAGTACATTGCTAATTTATTTTGCACTTTGCTATTTTTTTTCTTTTCTTAGATATTCTTTTCCGCTAATTCTTTGTGGCATGAGTGATAATCAAGTGGATGGAATGGTACGACTGAAGGATACAGTCTCGCTGACGCAAGCAGCAGATATGTTGGGATTCGATAGTTTTCGTGCCGTCAAAGAACTCATACGAAAAGGTCATCTGAAATCCTATCGTCTGAAGTTCAATCGTAATAAACGCGTTCTTCGCAAGGAAGTCGAAGCATTAACCATTTTGGAGGAAGTCAATGAATCTAGAAGCGCAGCTTAAGAATCCATTTCCTGCAAATGTTGTTCACTTCCGCCCTGGGCAAACCAATAAGGATAAAACAAAATGCATAGCCTTGGCTTACATAGATGCTCGTGATGTTATGAAGCGTTTAGACGAAGTTGTCGGTTTTGAAAATTGGCGGGATTGTTATCAGGAAACTGCTAGTGGTCGATTAATTTGCACATTAAAAATTCGTATCGATGGCGAGTGGATTGGAAAATCCGATGGCGCTGGTGATACAAATGTTGAGGGAGCTAAGGGTGGAATATCCGATGCTTTTAAGCGGGCAGCAGTTAAGTGGGGTATCGGACGTTATCTCTATTATTTGCCAACTAAATGGGTTGAGATAAACAAGTATCGTCAGATTGAAAATCCCCCTGCCCTGCCTAAGTGGGCTTTGCCTAAGGAAAAACAGAAATCCGATACGGATCTCTCAGGATGGCAATAGCAGTAAATGAACGTGCTTGGGATGGAGTTCCCAAGATGTCGGGTTCTTCGGTTTTTGAGAATATGCTTTGCAAAGCACGATTTAAAGCTTCTCAGAAATTCAAGGACTACGATACTTCAGATGCCACACAAGGAACTTTACTACATGGGTACATGGAAAACGGAACACCCGTGGATGAGATACTTGATTCTTCCCATGCATTTCTGATTTCAGAATGCCGCAGGATGGAAGATCAAGTTACCAAGGAATTTGGGTTACACGGCGATGTCACGCGGGAACCGCGGTTGTGGTTAATGAATGAGAAGGATGAGGGCATCCTCTCCGGTCAGATCGATTATCTTGAAATCGATGGAGAGGATGCCTCAATCCTAGACTACAAAATGCTATATGGGCATTACGAGGAAGCTCCAAAGAATAAGCAGTTACAAGTTTATGCTACTCTAGTTTTCGAGAATTATCCCGATGTACAGAGGGTGTTTGTAGCACTACTGCAACCTGCTTTGGGTAAATGGACTAAAGCAGTTATGCACCGCGACCTAAGCATGATCTTAAAAGAAAAGCTTCTTAAACTTGCTGAAGAAGTTGAGCAGGAAGATGCAGAAATGACTGCAGGTCATCTGCAATGCAAATACTGCAAAGCCCTCGCACACTGTCCTGCAGCATTCGAATACTTAAAAAATGAAACTATTGAAAAAATTGATATGGAAAATATTTCTAACGAAGAACTTGCTGAAAAAATGGCTATTGTCGGTCTTATCGAACGGTTTGGCAAAAGTGTTAAATCAACTGCGAAAAATAGGCTTGAGAGTGGGATTAATATCCCTGGATACAAGTTGCGGAATACTGGAAGTGTTACTTCGTTTGATGCTGTCGGCGCATCTGAAATTCTCTTTAGTGCAAATCTGCCTGTCGCGAAATTCTTACAAGCTACGAAGATATCTGAGCCAGATTTGATTCAGATATGGGCTGACCACACTGATCAGTCAAAAGCTGATGCCAAGAAGGATTTAAGGACACGCCTTGAGCAGGTTATGTTTCGTAAAGAAAAAGCAAAGTCAGTTAGCAATGCTTAGTTTTTTCATAAAGTGCAAACCACCACGCTCGACTAATCAGTCAAGCAAGAGAGTAGGAGTCAGAAAAAATGGAAAACCATTTTCGTATACAACCGCCAAAGGAAAAGCCCAAGAGCAAGACTTCATGTCACTCCTCATGCCACATGTGCCTAACCAGCCTATGGAAGGGCCTCTTATCCTTACTATCGTATATAAGTTACCTCTTCTTAAGACTGAGAAAAAAGCGATAAGGGATAAGGGTTGGATTTTTCACGATAAGAAACCCGATGCAGATAATCTTGTGAAGATGTTTCAGGACACCATGGGCAAGCTTCGCTTTTGGCAAGATGACTCGCAAGTTGTTCAACTGTATATAACCAAGTTGCGACATGAAAATTGTGGCATCGAGGTAGAGATTGACCATGTGCAAGAATAGGATTGAGCTTAAAGTGAAGGATAACATTGCCGAAAGGCTTGAGCTTCTTGCCACTACGATTGGTATAACTTCACAATCAGTACTTCTATGCGCCTTGGCTCAGTTTGAGCCACAGATACAGGTTACTGAAAAACCTAAACCTAAAGCAAAACCCAAGAAGGAAAAAACTTTAGGTGAAGGAAATAAGCCAAAGAATCTACAAGAAGTGGTTGCTTTCTTTGAGAGTAAGAATATCTGCAAGCCTATTGAGCCTAAAGCCACTCTGTTCTTTGATTATTATCAATCTAAGGGTTGGGTGGTCGGTAGGTCACCAATCAAACATTGGGGTTCATGCATTACCACTTGGCTTAAAAATAATCCTGATTGGCGTCCTGTTCCTTCTGTCGAGAAAGAGACAGTAAGCATAAAGAGTTTTCTAAAATGGGCTGAAGCTGAACGACCTCCGATATTCGAGAAGTATAGGCTGACCACTGACATTAACGACGTAGATCAATTGTACATAGATGAGTTTGCTGACAACAACCAGTAGTAATAGTGATGTAGAGCGTGGCTTCTTGTCCTGCGTCACTAAATCAAATGAATGCTTGGATGAAGCAATTGTTATGGGAATCAATGCTGAGTGGTTTCAGGATTTGTTTCATCAGAAAGTTTGGACTTTAATTTTAGAGCATAGGGATTCTGATTGCATTGATGTTGATGTATTACTTGCATTCCGCGACCCCGAGGATCGCACACAAGTTCAGTTTGTTATGGAAGCATGTGAGACTTCTGCTGGATTTGGATCATTTGTAGATGCACTAAAGGAATCTTACATTAAGAATAATCTTCGAAAGATTTCTCTTAAGATCCAAGATGATCTGAAAGATAATCAGCAGTCACGGATTCTTATTGAAGAAATTGATCGTGAGTTAACCAAGTTGACTATCGAGAATAAGGAAGATGTTCGTTCTTCGCCTGAGATCATTGATTCAATGTGGGAACAGCTTAAGAAACGCATGGAACAGAATGGTATGAGTGGCATTCCATCGGGCATCAATAGGCTAGATCAAAAGACTTATGGCTGGCAGCCAAATAATCTTATTGTTATAGCAGCTAGAACTTCCGTGGGTAAGACTGCATTTGGGTGCGAGATGGCTCTGAATGCACTTAAAAACGGCAAGAGGGTTCTTTTCTTTTCTTTAGAAATGAAAGCTGAAGCAGTAATGCGAAGGCTTATATCTAATTTATCAGAAGTACCTGTTGGCTACATCATAGACAACACTGCTCGACCTGAGGATATTGCTAAATATCAAACTGCAATGGATTGGATGAAGGATCGTAGTTTTTGGGTGGATGATCGTGGAAACATAAATTCTGCCCAAGTTAGAGCCAAGGCTAGGAAGTTTGCACGGAAAGGACTAGATATGATCGTTGTAGACTATGCTCAAAAAATGCGACCCCTCGATGGAAGAATACCCAGGGAGCAACAAGTTGCAGAGATTGCAGGGTCTATGAAGGATATAGCTATGGAATTGGATATTCCAGTAATTCTTTTATCTCAATTAAATCGTTCGGCAGATGAGTTAAATCGAAAGCCGAGGCTATCGGACATGAGAGAGTCGGGAGCTTTAGAACAAGATGCAGATGCCTGCCTCATGCTCTGGAGAAAAAATGATGATCCCGATCAAACAATTATAAGTTTAGAAAAGCAGAGGGACGGTGCTTGTGGTGACATCGAAGTCTGTTTCAAACCAAAAATACAAAAATTCACACCACGACCAACATTAAATTAATTATGGCATTCGCAAAATCTAATTTCTTGGGTCGCTTAACTGCTGACCCCGAAACAAAAACGATAGGAGACACTTCGCTTGTCACCTTTAGCCTTGCTTGCAACTTTCCTGAGAAGGGTGGAGAAAAGTCAGTTCATTACTTTGACTTTGAAGCATGGAGAGCAGCTGGTGAATACATTGCAAAGTTTGCAAGAAAAGGTGATGCAGTTTTTCTTGAAGCAGATATCCGCAATTCTAGTTACGAGGGTAAAGATGGAAAGCCGAAGACCAAAATGAAGTACATTGTAAAACCATATACTTTTGGTTTTTGTCCCGCCGGAAACCCTAAAGAGGGGCCCGCTGGCAACGCCAGCGTCGAAAAAGTTAAAGCCACGTCATCCGACAAGGTTGCAGACCCTGATCTTGATGAGGACGTACCATATTAATGGCTACTAAACTTACAAAGTCTTTAACAAGAGAGGTTGATGCCGAAGATGGTAACGGCAGAAAGCTTCTAATAACCATTAATGCTGATCAACAAACATTGGAGTTTAAGCCAAAAGGCAGAACTGCAAAAGCATCAGTATCCTTACCAATCAGCAAGGTATATGGCCTTGTAAAAAATGCGCAATAATATGAGCAAAAAAGAAGAAAAACCAACAGAAGATAACGTCACAGCAGAAGAAGCTCAGAAGAAATTCGATGAGCTTAGTGTTGAAGAGAAGGTCAATGTCATCACGCAGAACGCAATGTCACGCCAAGAGTGCCTGCAGCGTCTTGATGTAGTTCTCGAAAAGATTCAAGCACTTGCTCTTAAGGTTGAGAACCTTGAGCTTAAGCAGCGATTAGCTGTTGTTGAGGGTGACACAGGGGAGTAATTTCCCTTCGGAAGAGGGAGGGGGGGCAACTCCCCTCCCTAATACATTTTCAATAAGTAAAGGAGAGTTCACCAAGCTCAAAGCTGAATTAGAAGAAGCTATCGAGGAGTTTTGGAAAAGAGATCAAATTTGTGGGTTTGATAAGAATGGCAATAGGATTGGCACAGGCATACCTAGGGTGAAACCTAGTTATTTTAGTAACAATGAGTACTCCCTCTGACTTCGAAGTACAGCACTTAGAAGCCGAGCGATACTTACTAACTAGCAAGAAGAATAAGTATAATGTTCAGCTAGTTGATATGGAAGAGTATGGCGGTTACGGGGAATGCTCATGCGAATATTGGCAATTTGTTATCGGGCCTTCATTGAAGCAAGGAAAGAAACCAAAAAAAGTATGCAGACATATAAGATTAGTGAGGCTCTTGAAGCAGAAGAATTTGAATTCCCGTCAGTAATTGGACTTACTGGGCCGAAAGGAATCGGGAAAAGCACTTTTGCTAACAGAGTTGGCGGACACATATTATCCTTATCCACTCCCATCAAGGAGATGCTTTCAGTCATTGTTGACAAGAAATATCTTTATGATGAGAAGGAGGAACAGATTCCAGGTTTTCCTGAAGGATTAAATGGGCGAAAGCTCTTGCAGACCTTGGGGACTGAATGGGGACGAAACCTATTTCCGGAAATATGGCTGAATAAAACCCATGATGTAATAGCAGACTTAATAGCATGGGCTAGTGCAGCTAACTATCAAGGCTTCCGGGTAATAGTGGATGATGTTCGATTTAAGAATGAGGCACTAATGATCAAAGAACTCAAAGGCGAGGTGTGGAGAGTTAAAAGAAATGGGTTCACTCCTCTTGAAGATGATCATACTTCCGAAGAAGGGTTGTCAGATGAATACATAGACAAGGAGATAATAGTTAATGAATGATGCGAAGAAAGATTGGGCATTTATATTACTATGTTTGGGATTGGTAATGTTAATTAGTTTTTTACTAAGTTCTTGCTCGGTAAAGTGTGAGAGAAACCTTTGCTGTCCTCAGCCTGGGCATGGATCGGTCTGCCCTATATGTGAAACACTAATACCTGAATCCGATGAGTAATATTGAGCAGTTAGAAGCAAGAATATCTTACCTTAAGGATGATTCGAAGATGTGCAGTCATCGGATCAAGTATCACGAAGATAAAAGAAAGTGGATACAGGAAGAGATAAAGAAGACAAAAAAAGAAATAAAGGAGCTTAGGAAACGTGGCTAAATACAAATCACCAGACTTTTGTGAGGGAGAAAAGCTACCTAGGTCTAGTCAGCTAAGTATCAGTATGACTGTAGATCAAAAGAAGACCCTCATGCATAATGCACATCGAAAGAGAAAGAGTGTATCAAGGTTTGTGAGGGACATCCTAAAGAAACAAAACGCTATATGATTTTAGAGCTTACTGAAGCAGAATATAATTTGTGTCAGATATTGGGGCGAATGCGTACCTTAATCTCGAGGGGTACGGGTGTTAAGGACGCAAAAATGGGTAAACAAGACGGGGCGGAGGCAGACGTAATGGGTGCTGTTGCAGAGTATGCATTTGCAAAACAGTTCAATACATTTCCTGACTTCGCTCCGTCTCCTCGCTCCGGTAGTTGCGATGGTGTGTTAAAGGGGAACAGATATGATATTAAATCATCTCATTATCCTACTGCTCGTTTGCTAAGTACACTAAAGGTAAATCCGGATGTAGACTTTTATGTGTTGTGCGTGGTGGATGGAAAGAAGGTTGATGTCAAGGGATGGGCATGGAAGAAAGATTTAATCAAGGAAGAGAACATTAAGGACTTGGGTCATGGCAAGGGTTATTGCCTAGAACAAAACAAACTTAAGCCCTTCAACGTGTAACCTATTTATCTTGATTACTTTAGGAGAATTGGTTACTATATTGGTAATCAATTACCATGAACTTCGTAGCAACATACGGGGATTACGCACCTGATTCAGTCGGACAGACGCCTCAGGAACGGATCAAATTGCTCGAAGAGTGGAGGAGTCTCTGTATGAATATTGAGCTAGATGCTCGAAATAAAGCAGAAAAAGCGACTGAGGAAATAACTAAACTCAAACCTGCCTTAGATGAGGTTCAGGATGATGACCTCTGATATTATCTTAGTTTTGCTTTTAATGACTATTCTACTCATCGACATAACGATCTAGCAAATATCCCTTTTCTCTAGCCCAGGCTGGGTTCGCATGAATCTGGTCATGGCATCTTCGGCAAGTTGCAAGCCATGTATCCTCATCAAGGTAGTATTTTCCCCTACCCTTTTTATGATGAACGTCGGTACTTTTTGCCTTTGCACAGACCTCGCATAATGGCAGTCCATGAAGAAAGTTCCGGCGCATTTCGGAGTACTTCTTCAAGTCTCCCTGGCGCTTCTTCGATATTCTTCTTAGGGGCGTTTTTCTTTTTAATCCGACGTTTCTTTTCATTCTTCAAGATGTATATCAATAATTTTGTTTATTTGAGGCATAGCAGCTAAAGCATAATCAATCCCTAGCTCGTAAAAAAAGAAGAAGGTTTTCCAACAGAAGTTTTCGCTATTCACCTTCGCGATGATGAGCGTTTCTTCGCTTTGCCATACGAATGTATGGATTCTGTTTTTAACCATTTGTTCCATTCATCACACAATAGCGTAGCGTCTGCCATGTTGTCGGCCTTTGTCGAAATATCTGGTAATTTACCAGTCTTACTTAATTTTAATCCGATATTTTGATAACCCATTATCTCTGAGTAATACTTTAAAGCCACCCCGTCCCCCCCTTGAATTGCTCTTATCTCCCTAACATAGTCAGGAGCCTTCACTCCCCTCATGGAGCAATATTTCCCCCCCCACGGGGTAGAGCATTTTTTACTGCTTCCTCAAGGGTATCAAAGACACCTTCTGCGTTTTTCCATTTACCTTCGTAAATATGGATTTCTTCTTCTCCTACGAACACGCTTAATCCTTGTGAGCGTATCCGAGGCTGCCCATCCAAAAGGTCTGCCATAATATTCTCTTCCCCAACACTTGTCATAAATAATGTTACTAAATGGGACATAACACCCACATCCTCTATTAGATCCGTTAAATGGTCGGCATCTTCTTAGTTCTGCATCATATATAGGGCATTTTCGGCAGATTCTATACCTTCTCTTCCATTCCCGGATATCATCGGCGCTTCTGCATGCTATATAAGGCAAAACCTTAAGTATGCCTAAAAATATACGATATAATCCTAATAAGCTTGGGTTCTCTATACGAAAGACCCGAATAAACTCATTGATCCTCTTCATCCTTAGGAACCATGTCATCAATGTCAGTCTGAACAGGATTCTCAAATATATCACTTGGGCTTGTTGCTTTTGTTGCTTTTGAATCTGCATTCATAGCATCAGGGTCTTCTTTCCCTGCATATACATCTATGGGATTTTTTGGTGCAGCCATCCTTCTGGTAGCACTAGGATTACCCTGGTTTGCCATAGCATTATCTTTAATACCACTCTTATCCGCAGCCCCTGCCTTAAAAGGTTTATCTTTGCCTTCTACACCTGAACCAAGCAGATAACTTTCGCCCGTTCTATTTAAAGCTTCCATAAGGGCTTCGTAACTTCCGGTTTCATCAACATAAGACTGCTGACCATCGGCAGTACTTAAATCATAAGAATCATCACCAACAGATACAACAGACCCACCACCTGGCATTGCAGCAGAAACTGCACTAGAACCAGTTCCACCAGTACTAGATCCATTAGACTTCATCTTGCCTGTCCCTTTTACTATTGGCACATTCTTACGGGCTTTCTTCTTAGGCTTCTTTTTGCCTCCGCCTCCGCCTCCGCCTGATTTCGATCCAAAGGAAAGTTCATCAACACCTAATACATCTACTGCTAAACTGAGAGGAAAACTTAACGCATCCCCGGCAAGAACTAATGGATCTGTAAATAATCCTTTTAGCCCACCCATAAATAAATCCGAATTACTAGGATGACCGATACCCATATCAGTTCCCATCAATGCCCTGCCTGCTCCAGTCAGCATATTCACGGCATTGTCTGGATAGTTTATTACGGTGTTAGGTACGGTGTTAAATACAAAATCCCCAGTACCATCAATGAATCCACCTAAGTTACTGATTCCCGTACCAATAAAGTTATCACCCAATGCATTACCAAACTTCCGAATACCACCACCTACTGTATCAGTTACAAAGTTTAATGGGCTAAGAACAGTAGTGGCAACATTACCTAGTGTGTCTGTAAAGCTATCGAAGTAATCATTAAAACCCTTCCTGTTCTCCACAATCTGACCACTTCGATCAAAAAGATTAGGTTTACCCATAGAATCTGCCACTTGTCTTCTAGCTTGTGCCAAATCTACTGTCTGCCCAGGTCTAGGTGCAGTGTTTGTTATATTACCATCACCATATAAAAGCTTAGAGTTACTAGTTGGCTGAGCTGCTGCCATAGCATCAGACATAACAAACTTACCATCAGGACTTACATATCCAGCACCAATTTCTCCATCTTTGTTGTAATTCTGACCCCTCTTAATCCAACTACCAAACAAAGGTATCCCCTCTTTAGTTCCCGTAGAAACCTTGGGATTTTTATACATATAATCGTTCCTAGTATGAACCATCATATCCTGCTGCTCACCCATATCATTGATCGTTATTTGATCAAGACCAGCTTCTGTAGCATTCACTAACTCATTACGAGTCTGGGTCATCTCAGTCCTCTCCTCATGAGATAACCCGTTCTCAGTGTCCAATATAGCACCTTCCAGCTTAGCAATTGCTGTATTAGTATCTAAATCCTCATTAATGTTTCCATCAGCATCATAAAGCTCAACACCTGCCTTCTCTAAGGACTGAAGTTCAATACCACCATCCAAACTAGTAAGGTCATTATATGTAGCTACAATATTATCACCCTCACTAAGGTTCAGGCTATTTGCCATTGAGGTTAAGTCATCCCAATCCCCAGTTATTAAATTATCATCCGACCATCCATCGTAAGGCTCATCCCCAAAATCAAACTCGTAGTCAGTAGTATCAAAATCTCCGTAGTCATTACTGTAATCCGCAAAACTACCATAGTCAGTATAGAATCCCGAATTTTGGAAAGGATTATTTACACCAGTTATTGCATGAACATCACTAATCCAATCCCTAGTGTTATTGTACATAACCGGGGCAGGAGTAAATGTATCTAATGCACTAGAAGTATCGGTTATTAAAGTATCCTGAAATGTATTATCATACATTGAGTCTAAGCCACCACCGTACCCTGGGACTGACGAGACATAATCATTATAATATGATGTCATGTTACCAATATTACTTGGTTACAAGTTAAAGGTCAAATGTTGAACGCCCCAATTAGTTCTAGAATGAGGAAAGTTCAGAAAAGGTGCATATAATGTATATGAATGCCAGGCCGTGTTCCCCCGGGCGGGGTGCCTGTAACCTAATGCCCATTAGGTAACACTATTTCCCTAAGTCGTTGGTTTGCAATGGGTAGCTGTGGCATAAAATAGTTTGCCATCACATCGGCTTTGGCAAGCCATCAATCAAATATCATTCAATCAAAAATCAAATGAGCAATTCAATCATACTTACATCAACTCAAGGCAACGTTCAACCTATCCTTAACAAGAACGGAAAAGTAATTAGAAATGAAATTAAATTTGGCGAACATGGCAACGGAGCAAGCGCCATTAGAAAAAAGCTTAGAGAGACAACTGCTCTTAAAGGCAAAGAGTTAACAGCGCGAGTCACTCAGATATTAGCGGGCGAGAAAGATCTTCGAAACGTGATTGCAAGGGAAGCGCTTAATAAAGCCCTAGAGGATGGCGTTTGCGATTCGATAAGCGAGACAAGCAACATGCTCACGCTAAAGGTACAAAAGCCAAAGGTAACCAAGCAAGCGGTGATCGATACCCAAGCGGAACAGATCGCAAGAATTATGTCAGTCCTTACCCCTGAGCAAAAGAAAGCCCTTAGCGCAAGCTAAGGGGTTTCGCTCCCCACTGACGATTCGACTTGGCTAGTCGATGAAACCCACCCTTGCGGTGGGTATGGGGAAGCCCTCGGATGATTCGATTGAATCGTAGTCTTGCGGTGCAAGGCGTTGGAGTCCTCAGTTCTTTGACAGTTTAGCGGAAAAAGTTGCGGTTGCCATTTTTTCAGTCTTTCAATTCCTTTATCCTTAGCGGGTCTACGCTTGCAAGTGTCAATGGGTAAAAGGTTTCAGATCCTACCGTACGGTTTGATCACCGTCTATGGGATACTGAGCCGAAAGGATTGACTTAAAATATTGGTTTGTACTTTTAACTTTTCCCTACCGATTCGGTAGCTATGGGTTAATAGCCTTTTGTGGTCATAGTTTGCGTGACAAGCTTATATCTTACATTGAGTCCGATCCTTTATGTAAGCTCTATACTCTCAAGCATGGGAAGCATCAAAATCATAGCGTAAAGATCCGATTAGCGCAGTATGTGCGTTAGTGTATACTCATCATTATAGTAGGAAAGCAAGCCCTACATAAGATTAAAATAAGGTGGGCATTCGGTAGCTTGGCGACATTAGTATTTCAAACCTAATGCATATCCAATACTTCGACGTTACGGCAACGTGGGAAGCTAATAGTGACAACCTAGATCTTAATTGGTTTAGGGGTTAGTGAAAGACGTGAGTCAATAGAAGTAGCCTATGGTTCATAGGATGGCAATTAGTGATAAACCAAACAAGCGAGTCTCTGCTTGGACTAATGGAACTTGCCCCTGGGAGTACCAATTTTATTGGGAAAGGGGGGTTAACGGTAAATAAGTGCTTAGGGTACTTCTACCCTAGAGAGTATGGTTCGGCTCTTGAAGGAAGTTATGTTCATCTATTAGAGGATGTTCATGTTTGTCGCAACGCAACCCGTTGCATCACCATTATTAATCCAGTACTAGAGTCGGCTATGGTACGTCCGTAGTACGGCTCTAGTACGTCAACCGACGTAATGATCGTATGGCAGTCCTAGAAGGTGACGCTATGATCACGAGTCACTCGCCCATGTCCTTGGCTTAGTCCTCGGGCATGGGCTTTTCATTTTCTTAATTCACCAACTTAACCAATCAAACAAAGGAATATTATGATACAAAAAATAGTAGAATACTTAACATACATCTCAAAGCTCACCGAGGCAGAGGTGTGGATAAATGACGAACAAGACAAGGATGTCTTCAAGATCGCACTAGAGAATGATCTGCTCGAAATCAGAGAGGATCAAACGGATGCCGATGGTTGGTATGATCCTAATGCATACATCGAGAGATATGCATGTGTCAGTGATAAGGGCATGGAACTTATCAAACTAGCTGATGATCTCGAGCCATTAAATTGATATGAACTACTTCGAAATGTTTAATGCCATGATTGATGGCATACTCAATTCACCATTCTTTATACCTACCCTCTTCGGATTAGGTATTCTCTCGGTCATACTAGATATGTGTGGCCTCCTTTCGTAACCTAGATATATATATAACATGAGTGATTATAATCCTAAAATTAGATGTCTTGACGGATTCTCTTTGTCCGTACAAGCAAGCCGATCACACTACTGCCTACCGAGGCGGGATAATGCCGAGTACTACGAGGAAGTTGAGGTAGGCTATCCTAACCAAGAGGATGAGCTACTTACTCCTTATGCTGAACTGTATGAAGATTTTGGCCCTACAGATACTATCTACCCTTACGTCCCTGTCGATGTGGTTGCAAAAGTAATACTTAAGCACGGAGGAATCCTTGAGGGTAAAGCACCAAAGGGTGTGGATGTAGTAACTGCCGAGGATCTGTTCCTTCGGATAAGGACTGAGTTGAGTGACTGCAAGTCATTCATCGCAATGCAGTCAAGGGAGATTTCACATCTAACTAAAAGGAGAGCTTACTAATGAATGATAATATAGACATAGAAGAAGTCATGGCATGTGCCATGAATGATGAGAACGTAGGCTTCTGCCTAGCTTGTGGTCATAGCCAAGATGGTTGTGAGCCTGATGCTCGTGACTACAAGTGCGAGAATTGTGGCGAGCATACAGTATGTGGAGCCGAGGAAATACTAATAACCCTAATATAATTAATTATGAGTGAAGAAACTAATACTGAATACGTACCATACAAGAGGATTACCCTACAAAGTAGGGCTATCAAGATCACAAGGCAGATGCTTAGGGAGTTGGCAAATGTGTCTGCTTCCCAAGATCGAACGCTAGATGCACGTGAGTGCATGGATATCATAGATTCATTTATCAATGAGTTCCAATACTTCCTCGGGGAAACATGTGGGGACAAGGCTTCTCGATGGTTCTGTACTCCCGTAAGTGATTGGCTCTTGGAAGCACACAATGACCCTATGGCTGATGACAAACTAGATGATGCCCTTATCATGGGAAGCGATGCCATACTCAATGGTTCGTGTGGTCTATTCAGATGGCTTAACAATCTGATTGCCTATGGTGAGAGTTGCGATGGTGACTCTCAGTATACACCTTCCACGTTCCAACCTACCGAACTGGATTGGACATCCAACAAGATGCGATACCTTATGGAAGAGAACTTAGGGTTAGTTGCTGAACCAACTACCTTTGGGTGGGTATATAAGGTAGAGGATGCAAGAGGTGAGGAGTATGGCTATTGGTGGTTTGCTATTAATGTGGAGAGGCAAGACAGATTCTCGCAAGGCAAACCCGTAAAGCTTGAGGACGGATCGTACAAGAAAGATAAATGGGGGAAGATAGTATACTCGGAGTTCACTAAGTTCGAACAGACCGAGGAGGTCATCGAAGTAACCAAGTGGTATGGAGAAGACAATCATTACTTCAGATTCACTGTACCTTTTGGAGAGTTCTCCACATTCTTCCACCAAGTAATTAAGTAACCTATATAAATATATTACACCTATGAACACTACATATTACATAGAAAGTATATCCTGTACACTAGCCGAGGGGTTAGATGAGGGTGATCTCATTATTAACCTTGGGGTAATCTACAAGGATTATCTCCATTATAAACATGTCAAGGGAGTAGAGATGATAAGCGAATACTCTCACCATAATCGCATGATGGATTCGATTGATCGGATCTTCGAGTACTTTGCATGGCAACCATGTGGGCTGAATGGCGATTGGTGTGTACAAGCATACCACTACGGATTCAACAGCCCTAATATTTGGGATGGTGAATACTATGTCACCGACCAAGAGGATGGGACATTTGATGTGGTTAGGTACTACCCTAACAGAGATGAGGACTGCGTAGAATCCATACAACAAGGATTCAATTCTTTAGAGGGAGCTAAGGCTTTCACTAGATCACAAGTAGGAACTGAATACTTCACTAAATAACACTATGATACAGACAATAACACAAAACGATTTCGTTAACGCATTCGACCAACGAGGAAGAGGAAGTTCATGGTCACTCCGTGGACTCGAGGCACTCTATGACTTCCTTGAGGAGGTCGATCCTAACTACGATCTAGATGTAGTGGCACTTGATTGCCAATACTCTGACTTCAATGAGATGGGTGATCTGCAAAATGATTACGAGCATCTCTTCGATGAAGATGAAGAGTATGATGATGATGAGATCATTGATATCTTAAATGATCACACAACTGTCATTCGCTATGATGGTGGCGTAGTTATCAACACGGAGTTTTAATCATGACTCCGTATAAACATGCTGAATCCTCCGCCAAGAAATGGGGAGGGGAACCCGAGGACTATCTATACATACATAGATGGTTCGATGAAACGAAAGCCTTCACAGGTGATTGGACTCACCGTGCCTTGCGCCACCATAGTGCAGGCATCCAGTGGGTCTGCGATACTCTTGGTGATGTGGTCATGGTTTACATCGATGGTAAGCCTAAGCACATACCAACCAAGTTAGTTGCAGAGCAACACGTGATGGAGGACTGCGGATTTATCCCTACGCCACAAGATTGGCTGAAGGGACTAACACAACAACCCGCCGATTGGATGCTTCGAGTCGGCAAAAAATCAATACAAGAAAGGATAAAAATACAATGAGTGATACACATATACCAGACATTAACTTAGGAGAAGAAGAACACGCATGGTGTAGTAATGGCGCTAAGCCATTAACCAAGGAACTAGTAGACTACCTGAAGGGACTAGGCATCATCGTGTTCCGTGTTCATTGGGAAGGCGGATCAGATGAGGGATACTACCATGGGGAGATCTTAGAAATGGATACAGTCCTACTTGATAACAAGCCAAGCGAAGAGCTTACAAAGGTTGCCAAAAAACAAGCCCGTGAAATTATTGCTAAGTGGGCTGATTACCCTGGCGGATACTACACCGGAGCCGGAGATGGCACAAGCTATGGCGATGAGTATACCTACAACCTCAAGGATATGACTGTCTCTCATGATGAGTGGTATCATATCCAACAACATGACTCTAGGGGTTCATCTAGGATATCAGTACAATGAATAACGTAACACCCGAGGCATGTACACCCGTCATCCATATGAATGGTGACGATAAGTCTACAATCCTATGCGAATGGGATGACTTCTACGATCATATCGAGAAGGTCATCGGAGTAATACCAAAATCCTCTTTTCATGGGAGGAATCACTATGTGAAGGGTGAGCTTGGGCAAGACTTCTCACGCCTCGCCCTTATGGAAATCGAGATGTCCCTTCACAAGCTACGCAGAGTAGCCGAGGACGTACTAACTAACCTACAAAAATAAACTATGTTCATTAAAAACCTATTCACGCAAGGCGGTAACTGCATCTATGAAGATGATGACTACGTAGCTATCGTTACTTGGAAATCAGTTAACGCAAAGACAGGCAACATGGCTCAGATATGGATACTGAATCGTCATGTTAACCCTGTCGAATCTGTAGCCTCTGGCTTGGATGCAGTATCCAATTGTCGTGGCTGTCCCTTTGCTAGTGGCATGGGATGCTATGTCAATGTAGGGCAGGCTCCACTTGGGGTATGGAAATCATACAAGAATGGATCTTATCCCTTCCTTGCATTGGGTGCTTATGAGACTGCATTCAAGAATAGGTTCGTGAGGTTCGGCGCTTATGGTAACCCTAGTATTATTCCCTTACAGAAGATTGAGATGGTTACTGCTCATTGTAAGGGGTGGACAGGGTACTTTCATGATTGGCATGAGATGCCAGTCGAGAGGGCTAGAGAGTATGGTAAGTACTTTATGGCTAGTACTGAGACAGAGGATTCACGCATGGCTGCCGAGGCGCTTGGTCTTAGGTACTTCCATGTCTCTCCCCTCAAGCCGAGCAAGGCAATCGAATGTGTATCCGAAACACATGGCAAGCAGTGCTTAGATTGTGGCTTGTGTGACGGAACTAACAAGAAAGCAAAATCCATATGGATCAACCCACATGGATCAAAGAAAAACAAAGCTATTGCTATGGCAGTAGCGTAACCTAGATAAATAAATGACAGATAAAAAAAATCCTAAGGACATTGTACTAAAGAGAATCAATGGCTTGCACAATGTGCATGAGAAACCAATACGCTCACGTAAGAAGGATTGGGGAGGGTCTATGTCCAACCCCGAGTACCTTACCTACCTGTGTGATCTTACTCACCCAATGGTTGGGCCATTCATAATCGAGGCAATCAACAACTATGCCGATGAGGTTATCAAGCATGGTGATGAGATGATTGCTAAGGAGAAAGAGCAACAGAAGGAAGGTATGGTTAATCTAATTTGCAATGAGTTGTGGGTAGAGTGTGCCAAGTTCCTTCGCAAGCAGAACTACTACCAATACCAAGAAGGAGGTGCATGATGAGTGATGTAACTCCAAGGAAGTAACCGTAACCCAAATATCAAAAGAGTAAATACAATGAGTGATCAAGATAACCAAGAAACCGCAGTAATTAACGCAAGCTCAGATGAGCTACTTAAACAAGCCGAGGAAGCTAAGCGACGTGAGGAGCAGGCAGCCAAGGAACAGAAGCAAGCTGAGCTAAGGGCATGCCGAGAGTATGGCGTTGCACTTAGTGAGGATGAGAGACAAAGAATAGATGAGTTCATGGAGGCACAAAAGGATGCAACCAGAGCATGTGATGCAGCAGACGATGCTTATAGTGAGCTTGAGTCTTATTACACTGGCAATGCTGAGGAGTATAATCACCAATGCGCAAAATATAATGATGCAGTAGATGCCTTACAAAGAAGTAGGGAGAACATCGATGACATACTTGAAAAGCTTCGAGATACAATCGATAAAGAGTCTCATTTAAACGAAATACCTGATCCCTTGAGGCAACTCCTTGTGAATGCACATGAATGTGGCGAGGGTGATTACGACTTCAGGCATTTTGAATGCGTAGAGGAATACCTAGATATCTCATCACCCGATAGTGATCTATGTGATGCAGAGAACCTGAGTGTACACTTAGATGACCTGTGTAAGCTTCTACCTATGGAAGAACTTCTTACGCCGGAGGACAAGACAACTATCGAGTCATGGGGTAATAACATGTCTGTATGGCAAGTCTACGACTCACTGAAAGAACTATCGCAAGATGTTAAGAAAAGTCACCTCAAGTATGCCCTAGATTATTACACCGAGGAAGGCACAGGGTACTATACTATGCTCAAGGAAATGGCTCACGAGTTCGGGATTAACGATTAACTAACCCCTGCCCTAGTAGTCACCTATATATGTAGGTGACTACTAATGGGCGGGAACAATGATAGGAAGCACTAAAATATGGAAATAAAAATCAAAAAAAATGCTGGTTATATTGAAAGTTTCAACGAATGTGCCGAGCAGATAGCTAAACTGCTAGACGCTTGGTTCGGAGGAAGGACTGAAGAAATGACCTTAATCAATGAACTAATTGAGAAACATCTCGAAAGGAAAAGAAAACAATGAGTAAATCAAATGAAGCACCTAGCAAAGGACTTTATGAGAAGTTCTTTAATGAAGAAGTGAAGAAATCTTGGGATAATGACATCCCTTTTACCGTAAGGCAACTAGAGCTAGTGGCTCACTCGCTCGACATGCTAAAGATAGAACTAGAAGAGGACTGGTGTAACTGCAAAGACCAATGGCATGACCCCGAGCATGGCTTCACTCTAGTCACTAACATGAAAGCATTCGAGTGTGTTCAACAAGAGATAGATCGTAAGGTCACATTTCTTTTAGAAAACGGAGGTGGAGATGAGTAAGCCAACTAACTTCAGTATATCCGAGTCATTAGAAGTAGTATGGGAAGCAGTACATCAGTGGTCTGCTGACATACAAGAACACCGAGATGAGCATGAACCTACAGAGGATGATGTGAAACTCGCTATGCATTGGATAATGGATGAACTTAATTACACCTTCGATGAGGTAGGCGTAATTATACCAAAATTGTAAGCGACAATTGTAACCTAATAATATATATTACATTATGGAATATGAATTCGAGTGCGAAGAGGTAGAAGTGGGAGGCATAAAAGCCATAGCTTCTGGAACCGTAGAGTTTGACATCGAAGATACTGCGATAGGCTATGTCCCCTATGGGGACACCTATGCGTGGCATCCTGGCGGTGGCATTCAGCCTACTGATGTTAAGGTAACGAGTCTTAAGGAGTTCTATATAGAGCCTGAAGATGTAGACATAGCTATACTAGTTAACACCCCTCAGGATAAGCTATGGGATGTTATCGCAGAGCAAATAGATCTCGATGGTGCAGTAGACGATGCTATCGAGTCGGCAAAGGAGGAGGCAGCACTAGCAAAGGCAGGACTATGAAGCTACTGAAACAAAATGATATACGATATCATATGGATTATTCTCGACCTGTGCAGGTTTATAGGAATCTGCATAGGGATTGTTGGTCAATTAGGCAAGATGGTCTTGTTAAGGCTTACTCAGATGTCGTTCATCTTACCGATACTATCTTTATCGTAAAGGATGCAGGTAGGAGGCGTGTCCTTAGGGATAAGGTTAAGGAGGTACACGCATGGCTGAAGGGGTTTATCCATCCTAATCCTGAGAGCATCCGAGCCTTCGGGGATGAGAGGTGGCGGCGGGTCACCTACAATCCATACAAAAATAAACAATTTATCCAACAAAAGGATAGTAAACCAATAACCAAAGCTGGTCGTGCGTGGATGATACTTCCCCATGTGTGGGCAGAGACTAACTAACTATGAGTGAAGAAAACTATGAAGAGCAAATACAGGGCATACTTACCGAAAACGTCGTTACTCACCTCTCTATGTGTTCCGGATACGAAGGAATGGGCAGAGGGCTTAGAGGAATATTCCCAAACTTGCGAGAGATCGCATACGTGGAACGGGAAGGATTCGCTTGCGCGAACTTGGTTGCGAAGATTGAAGAGGGTGAACTTTCTGAAGCACCTATCTTCACGGATGTTAAAGAGTTCCCATACGCAGAGTTCCGTGGAGTCGTGGACATCTTATCTGCGGGCTTCCCTTGCCAGCCCTTCTCATCGTCAGGCATTCGGAAAGGAACTGAAGACCCAAGACACCTGTTTCCCTTCATTGCAAACGGAGTTGATCTTTGCCGACCAAACTGGGTCGCACTCGAAAATGTCGAGGGCATCATCAGTTGTAAGTTCGGTGGCGAGCCGGACACAAGCGTTCTCAAATATGTCATGGGCAGAATGGAAGAAATTGGTTACGAAGGTTCGTTCACAATGGTCAGCGCGAGTGAAGAAGGCGCGCCTCACCAGCGTAAGCGAGTCTTCATGCTCTTCCGTAACGCACACCCAGATGAGTCTCAACGAGATGTGGGGGACACCCAAAGAACAGGACTCCCGAGCTTGCTTGACGGACAGGGGAAAAAGCAACCTTGGAGAACAGGTGCATGGCCTTCACGCCCAGGGGAAACTCAATACGAGTGGGAAGAACCAAGAGTCATCATGGCCTACCCCGAGAACGGGAAAGACGGACGGGACACCCGAGTCGGAGAAGAACAGACAGAGTCCAAGCCTGTCAGCAGTAGCCCTACAGAGTTGGGCAACCCCATCGACAATGGATGTACTGCCTCCGAAGACAGGGGAAGCATTAGCTCGCAACAAGAAGAAGGGAGGATGCAAAAATCTGAGGGAGGATGTAGTGAACCCAGAGATGAACCCAGAGATAATGTACCCGACACCGAGAACAGTGGATGCCGAGGGGGGTCTAGCACCGAATGTGACAATCGAGAACAACCGATTCATTCGGACGAATGCCAAGGGGGAGAAGTGGACTCCAAAGCTAAGGGATGCAGTGGAAACGATGGAGAAGTGGCCGACCCCGATGTCAAGGGATTGGAAGGATACAATGGGGACAGTACCCGAGGGATCTCAGGAGACATTGGGAAGAAAGGTAGCCAGCACATGGGCAACTCCACAAGCTTCGGATCATGTGGAGGGAGCGAGAACAGCAATGGACTCCAATCAGAAGTGCCTAGGGAGGGACTTAACGATTCTATCTCAGTCGGGGAAATTGAATCCTTCGTGGGTGGAATCCCTGATGGGACTGCCGACCAATACTACGCTTCTGCCGAAGTCATGGCTCTACGAGTCCCAAGACTAAGACTTTTGGGTAATGGCATTGTGCCTGCCCAAGCCGAACGTGCATACAGGATTTTGTTTGCACAATATCTAAAGTAACCTATTAAACTAAGTGACATAAAATGAGTGATACATACAAACTACTGATAACCCAACAGCGTGAATCCCAAGAAGTCCGTGACTTCGTTAACGAATGGCTGAGGACTAACCTCGATCCAGACTGCGACTCCTTGCAGAAGCTAGTCATGGATGAGGCGGGTGAGTACATACCAGGTGAGCAGCCCGTGTGTACTGACCTTGCCTTCGATGGATGGCTCAAGGAAAAGAAAGAATCAATCTACCAACAGATCCTAGAAGATCTATCCAATAGAGAAAGGAAGGTAACTGTTGATGTGGAAGATCCGACTGAGCCTATGCCAGAACCTGTACCCGAGATCAAGAAGCCAAAGGTCAAGAAGGAGAAGAAGCAGAAGCTTGATCCACGAGTCGAAGCACTCACTACCCTACTGACCTCACAACCTAGTGGTCTAACTGAGGATGATGTGAGGAAGATAGTAAAGGAGGAATTATATAATATGATTAATAAATTCTGGGTAAGTCTTGGTAAATGAATCGAGGTACAAAATATAACCCAAACACCCCACCCTTCAATATGGACAAGGCATATGATTACTTCAATGAACATGCCATGCCAGCCAGAGGGTGGACAGAGGAAGAACGGTTAGCAGGTAGACTTAATGAACTTATGATACCTGAACCACTATATCCATTAACCACAATGGGATTACAGCAAGGTAAGATGCTTATCACATGGGACAACGGTGATTCCATGGGCTATGCATTACACCACCAAGTGTAACCTATTATAATATATAACTTTGTAGTTAGGCAGTTCCATTGGGACTAGTCCTTGAAAAGCCTCTTATATGGTACAGGGGCTTTCTTTTAGGTGGGAGCCACCTTTGCTGAGGCTGTCTGAGGACGGGGCTAGAAGGGATAATGCGAGTGAGGGCAGAAAATCCTCATGATGACCAAAAACCTGCTGCCATTAACTACACAACTAAGAAAGGAAAACCATGATGAATAGTAAAGAAGCTGTGGATAAATGTACAACTGCAATTGGTATGATAAACGATGTATGGCAAAAAACATACGGACAAACCATGCTTGTTGATCAAAGCGTAACCGATGCCATGCAGGCATGCCATGTCTCAAATAGTTTTGGGCAATCCAAGTGGCCTAGTAGTAGCCTGGATATAAAGTTCGAGTCAAAGGATTTTTATAATATTCAGATCAATAAAGCAAAGCACCATGAGTTTCTTCAAACTACTTGGGACTATGCAGACAAGTGTAAGGATAGTGTTGCGAAGCAGTATCTGAGAATATTGGCAACAGAATGGGGGCCAGATGAAAAGGGTGTCCCTATGTGGTTTGAGGATGTGGTGGTATACACTATCGATACCCCTCGTGGTAAAGTGTTTGGCAACCTACCAAGCGAATACGGTGAATCAAGACTCCGCGAAGGCATCCAAGAGTTTGTAGATTGGCAAGGGTATGACCAAGACACAAGCAGTGGTATGGAGACTGTACTAATGGCTCTGAAGGTAATTAATTACTCTGCGATAACCTACTTTGCTCCGACCAAAATAAACAAGTGGGATCAGAAGGAATACAAGGCTGCGAAGAAAAAGTATAAGGTTAAAGAAGCTAAGTCCTTATATCGTGTGGTCTACTTACCTAAGAAGATCAGAGAGTATGAGGATAACAGGAAGACTAAGAAGGTTGGTTCCCTCAAGAATGGTAGGGTTGGTCACCTTCGTACCCTGCATAGTGACTACTTTGTCAATAAGCAAGGTGAGGACATTCTTATTCCACCAATCCCCGATAGTAAAGGGAACTACCCAAAGATAATTTACAAGGTCAAGAAACCCAAAGACTTGGCCGCATAAATCAAAACCGCTAACACAAAAATAAAAATGAAATACAATATCTGGATTAACCCAATGGGTGCTATCAGAACTGCACCTACAGGACACAAAGTAATTGATGGTAAGCTTGCCTATATCGATGGCATATCCCCGATGGCACTGAGTGTCGTATCTACTGACAGGCGAGTGCTACAAGAGTTATATAACCATGACAATGTAGCCATAGAACCAACCTCAAAGGCAACCATTCACGAGGCATTACATGAGTCTAAGTTTACTGCTCCTCCAATTCGTGAGCTAACTCCTTACGAGATGGTCGGCATGATCGATGAAATTAAACTGCTCGAAGCAAAGGATTGCCCCGAGCCTCCAAAGGACTTCGAGTTCCATGGTGCAGGTACATGGCCAAAGATAACTAAGGGTAATAAGTATAAGTTCCGCAGGCTTAGATACTCATACACTCGTCCACTCAGTAAGAAGAAGATGCATACCGATAAGTACGGTAAGACATTTGTACTCGATCATGAGATTGAGAGGTATGGTGTCGATGCAGGTTATGTCTTCAGAGACGATGATAACCATGAGTATGTCTTTAGGGACAACCCAGTAGGAGAAGGTGAGTTCCCTAGCACTAAGGTTTGGAGCTTCTTCGAAATGCCTAAGGTCAAGACAGTGGCAGAGCTAAGACCAAAACTCTATGATGCTATGCTTGCTAAGCTTAAACAACTAGAGGAACTGAATGGCTTTACCTACTTCCCCGGGCAACTCCCCTACCTTGCTAGGCTCCTATGTGTAGATGAGGCATTAGTATGTGGTGATGTCGGCACAGGTAAGTCGTGCTTTGCTATCTCTATTATGGCTGCCAAGAATGCTAAGCGTACTCTACTCATGGCTCCGAAAGGTACAGTTAAGGATGCCCAGGGTAACTCAAAGAACTATGACCCTGCTCAGTGGATTGCTGAGGTTCGTAAGTTCTCTCCAGATACCTCGGTGCATCAACTATTCTGTAAACAGGACTATCTGTCTTTAGTTAGAAAGGATGGCTCTTTACCTCCTGGTATGTACATTACTTACCCTAATGCGTTTTGTATTAATGACTCCTTTGAGAAGATACCTAATTCTTGGGCTGCTAGTAAGAGGGAGAAGAAGTTTCGCGCGCGGCTCAAAGACATGGGCTTTGATGCACCCTATAGTGATGAGTCTCCTCCTGCCGTAGAGAATCATTGGCATCGCGGAGTCGGTCAGACTCGCAATGGATTCACTTGTGTAGTCAAACCAAGCCTATGCACTCTATCCAAGCATCAGTTTGATATGGTCATGATTGATGAAGCTCATGTTATGCAGAACCTTGACTCCACTGTCACATCATCGCTTATCCGCATGCAACCGAAGTATCGGTATGCACTGACTGCAACGCCGATATCTAATATACTGCCTAATATCTTCCCGATCCTAGGGTGGCTTGCAGTACCTAACTGGTTCCATGGTGAGAAGAGTAATCCGAGATGGCCTTACCCGAAGGAAGGCTTATCAGACTTCTGTCAGACATTCTTAACTAAGGAGAGAGACTTCACTGAGGAATCAGTCAGAGGTAATGGCTCTATGTGTGTTAAGGTGTCCCCTACTATTAGCCAAGTGCAGAGGCTGCTTAAGGTACTCAAGTCAATTGTAGCCTACATATCTAAAGATGAGTGCAACCCCGATGTGGTTGACTGCAATGTAGAGACTATCCGTATCCCACTTGGGTATGCCCAGAAGCAATTGTATGCAGAGAATCTTAATATCAAGAATATCCCATGGCGCGACCCGAAGACTAAGTATGGTGTTCAGCTTACTAGACTCAGAGGGACTTGTGCAGATCCTGCTGGTAGAGACTTCAATGAAGGGCATGTGGCTTCCAACTACAATCCCAAGCTAATTACAACTCTTGAGCTTATCGGTGGGTTTCTTGATAAGGGCGAGCAAGTAGTTCATATATCTTCATTCATTGGTCAGACAGATGAACTCGCAAGGCGTCTATCTGAATGTGGCATTGAATATTCTAGGGTAGATTCTAAAGTTACAAACCATGTAAAGCATGCTAATGCATTCAAGAAAGGTGACACAAAGGTACTCCTAATGGGTGCGAAATGTGCAGTCGGGCATAGCTTTGACGAATGCCCCAACATGATTATCGGGTCACTTGAGTGGAGCTATGGAGCCTTTCACCAAGCAATGGGTAGAGTGTATAGGCTTAACTCCAAGAAGGATGCCAACATCAAGATTATACTCAACAAGGATTCCATTGAGGAAGCTATGTTTGATAAGCTATCGGATAAGAGAGATGCTGCTACCATATGTATGTTAGGTCAGTATGTGCCTGCTGACTACAAAGATGGTGACATTAATGAGGTGATGGCTGATCACTTCCTTAGCTTTAGTGCCGAGAGAGTAGATACTGAGAGCGAGATTGAGATGGAACTCAAATGGATAAACCTTAGAGGTAAGCTTGCAGTACAAGCTGGTGTAGAAATGGAAGATACTAAATTAGCTTGATTATGTGTAACCTAATGAATAGGAGTGTAACAAAATGAAGATAGTAAAACTAGATAGTGGAAACTTTTCGGTCAAGTATACGGATGCCTCTGGTAATACCAGAGCAACTGCATTAAAGACTAAGGATCGGAAAGAAGCTCAGCGACTTGTTAAGCAACTCAAGATCGAAGAACTAGAAGAAGCTGGTAAACTTGGTGTACTCTCTACGGATGTACTCCAGAAGATAGTGGGTGGAACATCCAAGAAGTATTGGGATGTAGTCCAGGAGTACGAGGTTCATATGAGATTATCTGCTCACTCCGAGAACTCCATCTATACTATGATGGCAATCTTCGAGCAATTTGGTAGGGACTTCAAGTGCCTTGATAAACCTATGGCTTCTGTAACCGAGAAGAATCTATATGACTTCCTCAATAAGGATGACGGGACTGCCATGAGTATGCGAGCATTACGAAAGTCTAGCCTTAGTCAGCTATGGAACTTTGCTCAGATTAAGATGTATGTTCTCACCAATCCCTTGATGATTCTTAAGATAGACAAGTCAAAGCTCAAGCACGAGCAGAAGACACCAAAGGAAAGATCTATATTCCATAAGGATGAAGTCGATAAGATCATCAAACACACACCATACTTCTTTAAACAAGCCACTGCTATAAGTTATTGGACAGGTCTTAGGCTTGGGGATATCTGCTCACTTGAGTGGGCAAGCATCAAGAATCGCAACAAGATGGTAGTGTGGACTCTTAAGAGAGATAGGCTTGTTCAGATTGATTTAAATAGTGAATACTTCGGTGGAGGGATTGTACAAAAAGTTCTTAGCGAGATAGATGTTGAAGATAAAACCTATTGCTTCCCTGAATGGCACAAGATGATGGCTGACCCAAAGTCTAGGTCAAAGCCTAGTGTTTACTTTAAAAGAATATGTGAGCGACTAGATATATATAATCGATCCTTCCATTGCTTACGGCATTCATTTGTCACTCGACTTGAGAAGGCAGGCTTAAGCCTTGAGGAAATCGGTAAGGTTGTTGGTCACTCTGATACCAAGACAACCGAAGGCTACCTACACGAGTAATTACTTTGTTATTTCGAAGAGGCGTTTGATATCCTCGCGCCTATCTTCGACTACCTTCTCAAGGTTATTGATTCGCTCGTGATTCCTAGCTTGGTTAACCTCAAGTCTAGCATTCCTCGCCTTAATTATATCAATCTCCTCTTTCATTCTCTTTAGAAAGAAACCTAGCACTGATAGTGCAGCACCAACTCCTATGAGAATATAGTAGTCCATGCTCACTTCATTGACTTCTT
>Ga0181380_1000043_pt1 | contig 48618 bp, 56 predicted proteins | sample 3SPOviralmetaG_FD_130116 | JGI IMG/M metagenome (GOLD analysis project Ga0181380, IMG submission 130116) | Marine viral communities from the oligotrophic San Pedro Time Series (SPOT) site, San Pedro Channel, CA, USA - 3 SPOT_SRF_2009-08-19 | ecosystem: Environmental > Aquatic > Marine > Strait... | reverse complement strand
TCTTTAAGAAATGAATTAAAATTTAACATTAAATGAAACCCTCAATATCTTTTGGAATAGATGCCTTCACCTTTGAAACGGTAATATTAAGAAAACCAAATAGTGCCTCATACATTTTAGACCCCATATTTTTAATTTTATCAAATACAACTTTAACCTTTTCTAGAATTCTTGTCAATAGGTTATTGAACCATATTTTAATATCTTTACCCATTTTCTTTAGTTTACCAAATGCCTTTTTTACAATGGCAAATTCGTCTAGTTGATGAATATCTTCAACCAACATATTACAAATCTTATCGTTTATAATTTCTTCTCTGATTATACCAGCAAGAGTTGATGTTGTTTCAAATGTTTTATTATCTTCCGTCAAACCAAGTCTTAATGTTGAATAAGGATTCCCTCCACCAGACTTGTATGCCGCATATACTTTTACTTTAGATGAAATACCAATTACTTTGGAACCAACAGATGGGTTTTCTTTTAGTCCAGAACTCTTACCATCTGAAGTCACTTCAATAAACTTAGATACTTTACCGTTGTCTGCATTAAATTCCATACAAACAGATGCCGCACATGTTTTATCTGAGAACTTCTTATAACCAGACATTGCCTCATAAGTATACCACTTTAGAAATTCTGGTTGTCTTTCAAAATTCAAATGTTTTTTTATTTCTTTGTTTAAATCGGTGTGAAATTGTTGAGTTTCTGTAAACTGTGCAACGGCAGCTGCATCTTCTGGTTTTAATTGTCCTTTGGTTTTCTTTGCCATATCAGACAATGCACCCACAGTATGCTTAGTCGCAATCTTTTGGAAACCTTCTTCAATCATGTTGAGAATTTTTTCCATCTCTGGAGTAACACCATTAGAACCCATATATTCAAGTGCCGCATTATATGTTGCAACGGTTTCACCTTTTGCACCAGATGCCAATTGTGAGCCACCAGCCTTTTTAAGTGAAATGTTATATTGTTTATTGAACATATCAGTCTTTGGTGTTCCATCGGAACCACCATGTCCAATCCAGAAATGTGATAGGTTTGCTTTTGATTTGCCTTTACCAAACTGAGTCATTGGTGATTTACCAATCTCTTTGATAAATGCAGTTGCAATCTTTTCACCAGTTTCATTATGCCAATCATCAAACTTTTCTGACTCTGTATCTGCATCAGAATCAAATCCTTCTGCACCGCAAAGACGGTTATAATTTGATGTAATAATGTTTTCCCAATCTGCACCAGAAGCAACACCAGCACCTTGAGTTGAGAATCCATTCTCAATCTTGTCGATTGCTAGTGCAGTAAGTGATTTACCATATGTGCGTGTTAGTGCATTCTGAAAATCTTTATTATTCTCTGCATCTCTACGATTCAGAAAACCAATAAGTTCAGAATTTGGGTCAACTGGTGGGAGCTTCTTGCCTTTTACGTCAACAAGTTCCCCTTTGACTGCTTTATCTATGAATGCGACTTTGTTATTACGTTTAAAAACGTCTGCATAACCCATCGCACCTTCTGATAAGGAATGTTTAAAACTCTGCATTTACACCTTTTCCATTTAAACAAATATGTTATGTATCTATTTATAAGGAAAGGGAGTTAGAACTTGATATCGTTGAACTTATCGTATTTTGCGTTCTGTCCCTTGTCGAATAGAGGAGTGTCATCTTGTTGTGCTTGTCCACTATCAGTTATGCCATCCTGTGCATCCTGTTCACAATCATACAACTTCATTTTTGCTCGGTCTACTCCAATAACAAATCGTTTATTCATGCCAGGGTCATTATAACGGTTCTTTAGTTGTTTCACCATAATCTGACCTAGATTTTCTAGTTCTTCTGTTGTTATCAACGCAAACATTAAATCAGCAGTTGCAGGCAATCCAAATGATTCAGAAGTATCTTCAAGTCCTACATCAGAGTTTGCATAACCACCACGAGTTGTTTGTGTCGCAGACATGATAGGAACATTTGTTTCAACAGCAAGTCCACGCAACTCTTCTGCAATGGCCTTGATATAGAAGTAAGAACCTACATTTGCGTTACCCTTGAATCGTGCAGAAGAGCAAATGTTTAGATAGTCAATAAAGATGATATCTGGGTGAAATGATTTCTTCAAAGATAACTCTTTTAACAATGCACGAAAGTGTCCACTATGAGCAGATGCAGTAGGATATTCTTTGATGATTAGTTTACCATTTGTCTTACCTTGAATCTTAGATAGTCGGTCAGTAAACATTTTCTTTGGAAGTTCTTTCAAATCATCCATAGTGATATTCATCAAGTTTGCATCAATACGTTCTGCAATCTTTTCCTCTGCCATCTCCATAGTAATATAGAGAACATTCTTACCTTGCATCAACGTATTCGCAGCCATGTGACACATGAACAACGATTTACCAACACCAGTTCCAGCAAGTGCAATGTTTAGTGTCTTTTGTGGAATACCACCATTAGTAATCTTATTGAAGTAGTCCAAGTCAAATGCAAGTTTCTCTTCTTTTTTATGATAGAACTCAAAACGGTCTGCACCATCTTCAACATAATCGTGTCCAACATTATTATCAAATGCAACTGCAAGTGCTTCTTGTAGGATAGAAGGGATTGCCTCTGGAGTATGATTTTTATCTTTACCCTCAATAATAGAGATACCATTAAGGATTGCATTATATACTGCTTTGTCTTTACAGAACTTTTCAGTTGTATCTACCAACCAGTTCATATCAACCTGTGCGTCAGAGAGTGACTGAATAATATCAATTACCTTTTTAAACCCATCATCAGACAAGTCTTTACGACCATCCAATTCGATAGATAGAGATTCTTTAGTTGGTTGTGTATTGTATTTCTCAACAAACTTATTAATCTCCTCAAACACCACTCTTTCTTGTGGGTCTAGAAAATATTCTGCTCGCAAAAAAGGCAAAACCTTACGAGCATAAGGTTCATTGTAAACTAGATTACTGAGTGTTGTTCGTTCTATCGTCTGTGTTGACATATTGTAAATCATTCCTATCTAATTGTTGTTCTAACAAATCCTCTAATATACTACCAGCAAGTTTAAAGAAATCATCTTTAAACATTTCTTGAGATAGTCCATTAGAGTCTAACATATTCCATTCGAATTGTAAAGTAGCATCTGTTTTTTCTTCGTTCTCAACAAGACTTACTTTACCATATTCATATACTACACCTTGATACTTACCGGCCTCTTTAGTGAGTCCAATACCACTCCAAGTTTTATCCTTGTTTTCTACAAAAGTATACATGTCTCTAACCTTAGACATAATGCAAATAACTCCCTATAATATATTTTGGTTTATCTATCGGTTTTCTTCCAGCATGTAAGTGTGTCCACATTGGTGGAAACATTAACATACGTCCTGTTTTTGGTGGAACAGAAATATTAAACTGAGGAAAGTCTGTATGTCCACCTTCATTATCATCAAGATATAAAAAGAACACTAGAAACCGCCTTGCACTATCATGATTACCTACATCAACATGGTCACGAAACTCATCTACATCGTTAGGCATGTATCTCTTCATACGAAACATTTCATATGAATATTGTTGTGGGAACATCACATCTGTAACATTACAGTCTTTCATGTAACGTGAAATATATGTGTTAAAAACCTCTTGGAGTGCATTACCAAAAGGTCTTAACTCTGTATGTTGTTGAAGTGTAATCTGTTTGAATGAACGATGTCCGTCTAATACAATCTCCTCATGCAACTGAGGAGAAGATTCAAACATATTAATCAGTGATTCACAAAGTTCTTTTGTAACCACATCATCATATACACGAACAAAATCACTCATCTACTGGTTCTTCAACCTCTTCTACTTCTTCAACAGATTGATTACCATACTTGAACTCTTTAGATGCAAATTCGTCTAACTGTTTCATAACATCCTCAGTGAAAAACTTCTCTGGGTTATTATTAATAGTTTTACCGAATGTCTTAGTTCCATCTGGCAACTCAATACGAGTAGATACAGACTTGAAGATACCATACTTCAGTGCAAGGTCAAGCAATCCATAGTAACGGTCTAGTCCTTTATCGTATGATAAACGAACATCCACCATTTTGTTTTCTATAGTCAAACGTGACTTTGCATTCTTACAGTGAACGATGTTACCGATAACTTCAGTTCCATCTTTTTCTTTCTTCTTGGAAAGATACACGATAGATGATGCCGCATATTTCAATCCAGAACCACCACCCATTTCTTTGGTAGGGAACATAGAACCAACAACGTCATATGTGTGATTAGTGACAACCATAGGAACTTTTGCCTTACCAAGTTTCAATGTCAATACACGAAACGCAGCCTTTAGAACTTGAGCCCGTGTCATATCACGAGTCTCTTTACCATCAGCAGTGTCTTCTACTTCTTTCGTTGTAGACAACATACCAAGGGAATCAAGACAAAGCATCAGAGGTTTACGGTCACCTTCTGGTGTTTCAAGAAACTTATCAAGAACACGAATTGCTTGTGTTCTAAATTCTTGAACTGTAGTTACTGGTAGAATTACCATACGAGATGGGTCAATACCTCTGTCAACAACCATTTGTTTTGTGATAGCAGATTCCGACTCAAAATACAACACACCAGCATCTGGGTTTGCATCAAGGAATGACTTTACCATACCCATCACAAAGAATGTTTTACCTGTTGCAGACTCGCCCGCAACAGCGGTTATCTTGTTTGCTGGTAATCCACCGTAAATACTACCAGACAATAGTGCATTAAAGATGTAAGAACCAGTGTCGATAAAAGAGTCTACATCACCTGCCTCTACACCGTCTGACACTAGGGCAGCATATTCGTTGCCTGCTGTCTTGGCAATATCTTTCAAAAAGTCCATAAATTAAATGTCTCCTTCTTCTCTGTTTTCAGAACGAAACGATTCGAATCCATCTGGATATCGTGTTTCAAGTTTTTCTGTGTTCATATAAATGATATCTTCGAATGAAGTATCCAGAGCAATACAGGCCTGTGCAACATACCAAAGTATATCACCCAATTCTCTCTTAGCATGATATATAGTATGTTCATCCATAGGTTTCCCTTGGAACACACACTTCTTTACAATCTCTGTAAATTCACCACCTTCTGCACAAATGCCAAGTGCGGCAGTAATCATGCGTTCTGGTGAAATACCAGAGGACTCTTCAATAATATCTAGTGAAGTATTAAAAGCTTCAGAATCCTTAGATTCATCACTTGTCACCGCATCTACAAATCTAGTATAATCTAGAAGTAGTCTTTCATCAGTATCGCTCATTTTGGGTTCTCCGTTAATCATATTAATCATTTGGTCTAATATACCAGTTTTATCAGTGTTTGTCAATAGATTATTCATTTAATAACAATCGCTCCTACGAACATGTGATTTCTCCAAAAGGGTTGAATCTTAATAGGGTCAAACCCTGCCTCTATAAGGTTGTTTACAATCTCACTCCAAGTATTCGGTTTCATCATATGTCTTAGAGTTCTTTCCTTATCCATAATATCCTCTGTGTCAAAATTCTTTCTCTTATAATCATAATAATTAAAAGTAATCATTTCTTGAACACGAGGGTCTTCTGCAACAGTTTTCTCTGCAAAAATAAATGCACCACCAGTATTGAGTCCTTTATATATTTTCTCCAACACTTCCTTACGATGTCTTGGTGGCATGAATTGTAATGTAAAGATAGAAGTAATAAAGGAACAGTTTGTAAAATTACAATCTCTAATATCACCCTTTATAAACTCCAAATCAACCCAAGGGTTGTTTGCTGTAATAGCATCTTCACGTTTATCTAAATTATCATAAAATCCTTCTGCAAGTTCAACCCCAATATAATGTGCCTCTGCACAATGGTCTTGGTTTTCTAAAATGAGCTTTTCAGTGACTTTACCAGTAGAACATCCAAGGTCAACAACACTAGTTCCATTCTCTACAAAATAACGAGAGTATGAAACAATATCATCTACTAGGTTACTATACCCACGAATAGAATGTTCTATGTGGTCATCAAAACCTTCATCCCTGTGGGCAAAGGTAAAATCATATTCAGCCATTATTTAACTCCTTGTAAGGTTTTAATACTTTTTCATAAACAGCATCAGCGATTGATTTCATCATTAGTGGTGGAACCATTCTACCAATTCGTTCTGCTTGTTGAACCCATTTACCAGTAAGAACAAAATCGTCTGGAAGGGATTGAATTCTTTTCAATTCCCCAATAGTTAGTTTACGAGATTCTATCCAATGACATGCACCAGCAGTTGTCTCACCAGAACCCATTGCAGTGAGTGTAGGTGCAGGCACATATTGTGAAGCCCGTTTAATATTAAAGTGATGTCCCTTCACATGGAAGTCATCACCATTCAATACTTTTTCTGGGTCAGTAGGCATTTTAGAAACCGTATCTCTCCAGTATGCAGTTCCCAAAAACTTTTCAGTTAAATACTTAACTTCTTCTTCATCATACTCCAACCCTTCAAGTGCATTCTTCAAAGGAATAGTTTCTCTACTTTCCTCTGGATACACAGTTCCAATTGTCATAAAGTTTAATCCTACTGCCTCTGATACATCTTCACGAACTGCAATAAAAATTACACGAGTTCGTGTTTGTGATACACCAAAATAACGAGAATCCAAAACCTTTACCACAACATCATAACCAATCTGTTCGAATGTGTTCTGAATCTTGTTTAAATATTCTTTTGCTTCACCAACAGTCAATCCCTTTACATTCTCTGCAATAATAACTTTAGGTTTAATCTCTTCTGCCACACGCAAGAACTCAAAAAATAAATCTTCAATGTTCTCTACAACTTTATCATCTGAATATTTCTTAGTCTTTCCCCAACCATCAGAATGTTTACCATCTTTGTTTCTACACAATGCACCAGCAACTGAGAATGCAGAACATGGGGGTGAACCATCCAACAAATCTAACTCACCAGATTTCAATCCAGTAAGTTCTAAAAAATCTTTACCTGTTAGGTCTTTAATATCTCCAGGCAAGATTGGTGTATTCGGATAATTCTCTGCATAAGTGTTTCTTGCTTCCTCAACAAATTCATTTACTGCGAGTATCTTACCACCAGCAAGTCTATATCCTGTAGAAGAACCACCACCACCAGCAAACGTAGAAATTACATTAAACTTAGATTGTGTTTCTGCTTCAATAACATCTTTTAATTTGTATGGTGTGTATTTCATCCGAAAAAATCCTCCAGTGTTGTTTGTGTCCCATAACTCCTGTCGATAGTCCAACCAATTTGATTCATAATAAAAGTGAGAGGTTCTACAAAAGCCTTCTCGAATTGTTTATCATAGTCTAAATACTTGTGAATGTCAAGTTCTTTTGGTAACTTTGTAATAAAAGAGATAACATTCGATTGCATAGGGTTAGGTGTTCTCATATTAAGGAACTTGATTTTGTCACCCTCATTAATGAGAGGGTATTTGTTAGTCAACCGTTTCTGATTAGAGAAGTGGTTGTAAAGGATTGCACCCTTGACATGCATTGGTGTTCCAGATTGGAAGATGTTAGAACCACTACTCCACTTCTTAATACCATTTACAGAACGAGGGAATGCAATCTCCTCTGGAGGCAGGGCCATAAACTCTTTGCGAAACTCTTGGATAAAGTCGTTTACATCCTTTTCTGTTCCAGACATAATAACCTTTAGTGCATCCTTAATCTTCTCACGACATGGGGCAGGGGTTGAAGACTTGACAGCCTCAATACCCATAATCTTTAGTTTAGGTTCACCATAACGAACCCCCTCAACATCCCACGCATTGAGAATATATCTTTTCTTTGCCGTCCAGATACCTTTGTCTGCGATAACTTCACGTTTCATCTGCATCTTTTGGGCATAGGCATTCATAGTTTGAGCAAGAACTTGATAAGACTTATCAATAAAAGGTTCCACCTTCTGTGAAGCCACTGCGTCCAAAAAGTCAACGACTTTCTGGGTATACTCGTCTTCCGATAAGTCAGTTCGATTTTTAAACGACTCACTAACCAACCTGTCAAAAGTGATATAAACCGAATCTGTGTCAGACGCAATGATGTAATCATGCGATTCTGTGTTAAGTATTTTATTAAGGTATTCATTCAATCTCCTTTCAATCCAACGGATAGAGAGTTGGCCAGAGGTGGTAATCCCTTCGGCAATCCTCAAGTCATAATAACGAAACCACTCATTACCAATCGCACCATAAGCAGAGTTCAATGAAATCTTACGAGCCATCTGGATGTTAGTGAACTTCGAAACATCTTTTAGATATTTAGCATCCTTTGTATCTTCATATTTTTGTTTGGCGTCCAACATCTTCTTTTTGTAAATGGTTCTATCATTATACATCTCTTGCATCATCTCAGGCAAGAACCCAAGTTCATGTTTTGAGAACACAGCACCGTTTGGTGTTGCGGTAAAATCTGTTGGAAGTTTGGACATATCCATCTCACCATCAATAATCTTGTCGATTGCATCAGAACCCAAGTTGAGGTTTTTTTCAAACAGGGTCTCTGGAGAGATGTTGTATTGCATAATAAGGTGTGGATATAGAGAGTTCAAGTCAAAAGAAAGAACCCACTTGTGTTGTCCAACTTGTGGTTCCTTTACAAATGCACCGACATACTTCTCACCCTTACTCTTGTTTGACTTCTTCTGAGGGATGACAATCTTTTTACTACGCAAGTGGTTGTAGATAAGAACGTCCCAATACTTAACAGAAGTAAAAGCATCAGACATATTCACCTTGGCCTCATAGGTCATAGTCAACAGCAAGTCGATTAGTTTCATCTTGTCATCAAGTCTATCAACTAGTTCAACGTCTGTGATGTTGTAGTCAATAAAGGACTGATAGTCTTCTGTATACCACTGTCGAAAAGTCTCATAAGGATTCTCATCCTTACGTTCACCCAACTCAACAAAGGCAATGTGGTCAAGACGATATGACTCTTGATTTTGGTAAGTAAACTTCTTATATAATTGTAGATAGTCAAGGTCAGTAACACCAAGGATGTCATAAGTCTGGTCTTTACGTCCATAACCAGAATTCACCCAACGAGAGTTTACGATACCCCAAGGAGAAAGTCTACGAACAGACTCTTCACCAAGAACCTTTTGAATACGGTTACAGATGTATGGAATATCAAAGAATTCAGTGTTCCAACCAGTTACAACGTCTGGGTGGTCTGCATCCCACCAACCAAGGAAACGAGCAAGCAACTCTCGTTCATTAGGACAATGGATGTATTTTACATCATCTCTGCTTGTTGTATAATCATGCAATCCCCAAACAATGATTTCACCAGTAGAGTGGTCTTTGATAGTAATAGACAACATAGGTTCCTCAGCCTTGTCTGCATAAGGAAATCCATTTTCACACTCAACCTCAATATCAATAGTAATTTTTTTGATAAGGTCAGAGTCGAATTGTATTTGTCGAGGATACTTTTCAGAAAGATAGGTATAAGGAAACTGTGCCATGCCATAGACAAGCCACGGTTGACTTTCGTATTGTTCTACAAAAGCCTTTGCCTCCTTGATAGAAAGAAACTTCATAGGATTGACATTCTTGCCCTCCAAGGTCTTCCAACCAGTTTCTTTCTTCACAGGGACATATAATGTCGGTTCGTATTTTACTCGTTTAGTGTATCGTTCCCCTTTGGAAACACCACGAACCAACAAGTCGTTACCCCACTGGGCAACATGTGTATAAAAATCCATTCAACCACCTTCAATTCAATTAGTTACATTATATAGCAAGTAGGGGGTATTGTCAAGAGAAAAGTGGTAATTGTTCCTCAGATGAGAAGTGTTTATCAATCATATCAATAATATCTTGAGAGTGTGCAATCTTTGCCAGTTCACCTTCTACTGCTTCTGCAATATCGGGATGTTCCCCAATACCAGCAGGATTCTTTAGGTAGATACCAACATTTGCTTTATGTAGTGCAATTTTACCTTCATTGTGTTTTTTGATTGCTTCGAGTAGTGTCATTATCATTCCCTTTCCAATGTTCACGATTCATAAAAGTGATAAGAATCTCTTTTGTTATACTTCGTTTCTTATCTTTAATTAGAGGCTTTGATGCGGCACTATTAAATACTGCCTCAATCCCCATAAGGCCAGGTGTTGAATTAACCTCAATCATATAAGGTTTTTCCTTTTCCCTGTTCTTTGCTGGAATAAAGTCTACTCCAACCACTTGTCCATCAACAGCCTCTGCGGCTCTTAATGCTTCAGTTCTTTCTAATTCTGTCAATTCATGAACCTCTGGTTCAGAACCTTGTGATACGTTGCTTCTGAAATCCTGTTCAATAACTGGTCTTTTTATTGCACCAATCACTTCTCCAGCAACAATAATCACTCTTACATCATAATCAGTTTTTATATACTCTTGTAAAATAATATCTACATACTGGTCTTCTCTATATAACAGTTGTATTACACTGTGTAGAGATTTAAGACTTTCAATCCACATAACCCCAATACCTCTAGAGCCAGTAGATGTTTTTAAAATCATTGGAAACTTATTACCTAATTTTTCTGCGGCTGCATCTGCACCTTCGGCATGACGAACCAATACAGTTTTAGGTGTATTAAAATCATTCGTATGAAAAACAACTTGGTTATACCACTTATCACTACAAATATCATGACATACTGTAGAATTAATAACAGTGTAACCTTTTTCTTCTAAATTCTTTACAGTTACCCACCAAGAACGGTTACCAGTTTTTACTGTTGAACCCATCCCTCTAGCCATAATAAGTGTGTCTTTGGGATTAATCTTGAAGGGTTTGTCGTATTTTGCATCCGTCTTCATTGTAGGCAAATCTGCACTACCATCTTCTCCAACTGGAAAAGAATACACATTAAAACCAACATCATCTGTTGGTTCCATATACATTCCACTAAACTCACCCAAGTGACATGAGATACCCATAGACTTCGCAACCTTGCGAATCATTGGCCCAGTTTCGTTTGGGTCATGAGGGTCATCATGAGACAGCACCAATAATTTATATGGTTTGTCTTTAGGTTCCTCAGTAATAAATTTAGAAAATGTTTGTGCCAACTTAGATTTCTCTCTTCTTACCAATGTTATATTTAGTTTCTAACTCCCACTCATCTTTCTCTTTGAAAGATATTACTTTGATTTGTGAGAGTGGAGCCTTTGGCTCTGCACTACCAATAATTTCAACAAGTCCCCAATCTCCTAAAAGATTAGCAATCGAATTTCTACGAGAGATATCATTCTCATTGATATTAGTTTCTTTACCGTCAAGAGCGAACAACTCTTTAAAGTGAACGATAAAATATCTACCTTGTTTGTGTAGGATATGACAGGACTGATATAGTTTCTTTTCTTTGCGAGAGGCCACCCCAATTCTGGATAGTGTCTCCCTCACCTTTAAGAAATCGTCTGGTTCTTTTAACTTGATTTCTAGCATCTTCTCTGGATGCCACAATATTTCATTCATTTTTTTCCACCTTTATTCAAACTATTTTTAATAGCCTTTATTTGAGAATCATTTAATATAGAGAGAGCAGACTTGGCCTTTTCATTACTATATCCATAATACTCTTTTATAAACTCTAAGTCTTTCAACTTACTCGCTTTCACCCAAGGAGCATATCGCTTCCTAGACCTAATACTATTTAGTAAAAAATCATATTGAAGCTTAGAGTCAAGGTGGTGTCTCTGATTGATTTCATTGACTAACATAATGGTATCATTAAATGGTGCAAGACACTTATTCATAATAAAGGAAGAATACTTTTTCTCCCATACAGGGTCATCCCCATCCATTAAGTTTTCTTTTGTTTCGTTGATGGATTTTAGATAATCTTTTAACTCATACATTCTATAATCCCCTTTATAGGAACAAGAACACCCCATGAAGTATTATTATCTCCACCACGAACTCTTTTATGTTTGTATTTCAAAACAATTTCACGCATGTCTTTAACTGTTACTGTCATGTTGAAACAGAAGGTATCACCCTTGTAGAAGTTAATAGACCAATACTTTGCATGTGTTGTGCAGATTCCACTAGGTTTACCCCTAGATTCTGTCTCCACAAAATGATTACCAGTTTTTACCCAAAGGTCACGTTCAGACTTAACCTCTGTTTTATCACCAGCAACAATGTCTGCGACAACCTGTTCTCCAAGTTGTCCCCATTCTAAATCATGTTTAAAGTCTGAGTTGTATTTCATTTGAACTTCACCTGTGACATAATCTCAATCATAAATGCAAGCATATTGATTTCTTGGTCAGCAACAAATGCAGATTTGTATTGATAGTCTGCAACTGCAAGAACAAGATGTGGCACAGTGTTGGGTTCAATCTCATCGTAGATTGTATCATAGATTTTACGATACACACGAGTAGGGTCATTGTCCAGATTGTTTGCAACCCACTTACGAATAGACTTGAAATCTTTCTCTTTAAGAAACTTTACCAAGTCTTTTAAGTTTGTTTCCGAAACATTTACAAGAATACCAGCATCAATTTCACCAGATGCAGAATATCTTTGCAATTCATTCAGAACCCTACGCCAATCTGGGAAGTGTTTCTCAACAACACCAGCAACTGCCTTTGGTTCGAACTTCACATTCTCAGTAGATAAAATATCTTGAACACGATTGAAGAACTGACCAGCAAGTTTTGGTTTGTCAGAAGTAGGGATTTTAAATTCAATAACAGAACACCTAGAGTGTAGAGGTTCAATAATTCTGTTCTTGAAATTACATGTAAGAATAAACCCACAGTTTTTATGAAATTCTTCCATAAAACCACGCAACGCAGGCTGAGTTGACTGTGGGTTTAGATAGTCTGCCTCATCAAGAATAACAAATTTTCTCTTACCATCCATAGAGACCGTAGAGGCAAAGTTCTTGATTTTGTTTCGCAGAACATCAATGCCTGATTCTTCTGAGCCATTTATCATCATGTAGGTTGCACCAATCTCTTCCAACATTGCTTTCGCAACAGTGGTCTTACCTACACCTGGCCCACCAGACAATAAGAGGTTTGGAATATACCCCTCATCAACAAAGGTCTGGAAAGTCTTTTTCAAATCATCAGTAAGAATAGTCTCACTGATTTTAGATGGACGGTATTTCTCCACCCATAGTATCACATCATTCATTATATATCTCCTGTTTAAAATGTTTCTTATACTTTACAATGTAAAGAATATGAAACAATTATGCGGCTTCAAGTGCAATAAAGTATTCAACAGGTTTATCAACATTCACAAAACGTGAAATACCTTTTGTTGAAACTTCTACTTTATAATTGCCAGACAGGAGTTTTAAGTTTTCTACTTTAAAGAAGTGTGTGAAGTCAGACGCAGAATTGTCACCTACTTTGATACTGAAATCATTAGAGGTATCATTCTTACGGTCAGTCACAGTTAGAAGGATGTCACCACCAGTAGTTCCTTTAAGAACCACATCAGGCACACCTAGAACTGCCGATGCCTTCTGAATCTGATTAAATGTGTCTTGTGTAAAAGTAAATTCTACATCCACAGACGGCATTGTAATCTCAGTCTTTGGTGAAGTTACCACAGAAGGGTCAGAGAAGAAATAGTTTACAGCACTACCACCACCCTCTTCATTCAGTTTGACTGCTTGGTCTTTGAAATCCAGTGTTGGATTTTTGAACAAAGACAATGCAGATAAGAACTCGTTCAAATCATAGATTGCGAATTCGTTATCAAATGTGTCTGGAATCGTTGCCTTCGCCACGATATTTTTCATCGCAGACATTGTGTTAATCACATTACCACTCTTAACCAAAAGGTTTTGATTAATCGTGGAGAAGTTCTTTAGAACATCCTTTGTATCATTACTAAGTTGCATAATTATTTACTCTCCGTTATGTCATGATTGTGTAAAGCCATTATACCATAATGGATTACTTTTAGCAAGTCATTTCTGTTCTTGCCATCCTTTTTTCCGTATCGTTGTGAATACTTCAATATATTCCCGATACAAAAACCTTCGCCATGTCCAGAGTCCATAATAAACTCTGTGGCTTGAAACTTGTTGTGTGAATAGTGTGCAGAGTATGTTTTGTCAATATATACTTGCAGTTCTTTCAGAATCTTATCTTCTGAATATTTGTAGTCAATGTTTTTCAAATTTTCCATCCTATATGTTTGGAGTGGGGGACGAGCCCCCACACCCTTTAACTAACTATCTGACAAACTCAGAATCACTACGAGCCGAGTAAGAGTAATCTTCACCGAGAATACTTCTTAGTCCAGCAGCAATGACACCCTTAGAGGGTTCACCTAGTCTGTAAGCAGTCTTCCCATTAACCTTATTGGTATAGATGCAATGACCCTCATTTCTGAGTGTATCAATCATTGCTCTTGGGGAAGAGAGGTCAAATTTATCCCTAATCTTTTGCCAAGTAATATTCTTACCAGACGATAAAAGTTTAAGAACTTTTTGCTTTTTAGTTTGTGCCATATTATATCTCCTTCAATAATTAACATCATATTATCAAAAAAAGGGGAGAATGTCAAGACATTTTTCCCCTTAACTAAAAGTTGTTACTTGATTTTAATCACACGAGGTTTCTTTTCCTCTGGAATGATTCTTTCAAGTTCAACATTGAGCAACCCATTTTCATAAGTTGCACCTTTGACCACCACATCATCTGCGATAGTAAAAGACCGTGTAAATGCACGAGCAGAAATACCTTTGTGTAGGTAATTAGTTTCTGGTTCTGCATCTTCTTCAGACTTATCTTTTGTTTTAATAACAAGAGAGTTTTCCTTGATTTCCACTTCAATATCATCTTTACTGAAACCAGCAACAGCAATCTGAATTGCATAATGCTCGTCATCAACCTTTATGATATTGTATGGGGGATAACTTGGTGACGATGCATGTGTATACACTTCGTCAAAAAGTTTATCGAACATTCTATCAAAACCGATAGAATAAGTTTTAACCCTGTCGAAAGGGTCGTGTGTTAGAGTAGTATTTACCATAGTCTTTTCTCCTTTGTTAAGCAAGATACTATTGTGATACCCATTAGGCATATCACAGGTTTATTTATAATGTCGGTTTTTGGGGGGATACCGACAAACCCTAATTTGTGACACAGAGTAGGTATTTTTGCGTCAACAGGAAGACTTACGAACTGCTCCCTTACACTATATATAAGACTTAGGCAGCCTCAGCATACTCTAGAGCCTTATCTAGTGCGTTCAGTTTAACTTTACGGTTACGTCCATACCATGCAGACTGCAAACGTGAATCACCTTCACGACCTTGCAAGTGGTCTGTCATGTAAGTAACAGAGTTAAATGCCTGCCACCATGAACCTTGGGCAAAGTTTGCACCAGGCTGAGTATTTAGATTTTCCATCGCAATTTTAGCATTACGAGAAGTGAAAGGAAGAACCCCATCTACTTTCTCTTTTGCAGGGGCACCAAATACCTCATTGAAATACTGAATTACATTTTCACCAGTAGCACGTTTTCCACCAAGGAACTCTGCCATTGATTTGTATTGTTCCATCTTCTCACGAGCAATACCCATTTGTTCCTTCACCATTGAAGGGTCAAATGCTTTACGGTGATTTACCGAAACCATTTTATCACTCTCTTGTGAAAGAGACAGTGTAAGAGTATTGTTACATACTACACGGATTGGTGTCATACGAATATTGATAGACTTACCAAACTGGTGTGGGTTAGTAAACAGAAAGTAGTTATCTGTTTGGTCACCATTAAACAGTTCGAAAGATTCTTTCGTTTTCGCAAGAGCCCAAACCATCTGTCCATCTTTCAATGAACCAGCAGTGTGCATCTCCATGTCACCAGCCAGAACATAGTCATGGAAAAACTCAAATGCCTCTGAGTTCTGACAAGGTTCCCAACCATTACCGACAACATCCAATACAGAGTTGTCAGAAGTTCGAACAAGTGCTTGTTTATTCTTAACCATTGCACCATTGGCAGTAGTGAGTTTCTGTTTTTCAACTTGCCAATCTAGACCAGCAGTAACCATAAATTGGTCTGGGGTCAAATCGGCAGGAACTCGTTTACCTAGACCATGCCAAGGGACATCCCCAACATAAGCCATTTGTGCTTCACCGTTCACCATTTCTAATTCGTGTGCCATAATATATTTCTCCTAGTTAATTTTTCAGTTTGTATACATAGTATACTTTGTTTTGACAACAATGTCAAGATGTTTTTGAAACATTTTCAAATTAAACTCGCATCTCAACAGCTTCTTTCCAAAGGTTCTTCGCACCATCATAGTGGTCAAACCCATACTCATCAGCAAAGTCCATGCTACTTGTGAACATCACTTCACCATAAACCTTGTGGGTATCAAGGATATATTTTAGCATACTAGCAGTCTTTGCAAATCCGACCTTGTTACTAACACCTTTGTAAACTTCAATACCACCGTTGTTAGCACCGATAAAAATTGTCTCTCGATTTGTCATGTCTAAGTCCTTTCTCTCAACTTATACATACATTATATGTTATCAGAGCATGTTTGTCAAGGCTTTTTTTCAAAAAAATCAAAAAAAAAGCCCTTGAAAAACAAGGGCTTCTAAAAAAAGTTAAAAAAAGTTTATTTTTTTTGTTCTCTTTTCAGTTTTTTCATCTTTTTGCGGGCCTTTGTGTAACCCCTATCTAACTTAAACTTTGATACCCACATGGTGAAGTTCTTACCTTCCATATGGTCATATTCGTGTTGGAAGATTCTAGAGGTCAATCCCTTCCACACTCGTTCTTGTCTTTCACCATTAATATCAGTGTAGGTAACTTTCACTGTGTTTGGACGTTTAACATCCAAAAATAGGAATGGATATGTCAAACAACCCTCTGTAAACAAAACTTGGTCATCTAACGATTCTGCCTCAATCTTTGGATTCAGCATAAACTCAACTTCCTTTTCATCAAAGTTGGTATACATTACAAAGGCACGAATAGAAAGTCCTACTTGATTTGCAGACAATCCTATACCACCAGTTGCAGCCATTGTCCCTTTCAAGTTGTCATATAACTCTTGTATTGTAAGATTATATTTTTCTTTAATTTCTTCTGGTGTAATTTCTGGTAATTTCACAAAAAGTGATGGGGAGTCAGAGGGGAGTAGGTTGTATATCATTTCGCAATCCTTGAGAAGTTTTTGACCTTTTCAAATTTAAGAACACTTCTAAACTTGTCAAATAACATATCCTGTTTATGTGAAATAACAAATACATTCTGGTCATGGAATGTGTTTAGAATTTTCAAGAAGTCATCGGTTCCTGTGCCGTCCAACGAACTATCAAAGATTTCATCTAAGATAAGAAGGTTAGTATTCGTTGAGTTTTTCATCTTTGCAATGGCTCTCCATGTAAATAGAAGTGCCAAGTCAATACGCATTTTCTCACCTTCAGAGAATGATGCATATGAGAATTCATCACGAAAACGTGACTTAATAGTTTCATTAAAGTTTTCATCTAAGTGAAACTGAACAAAGAAATCCATAGAACTGAGATATGTGTTTACCAACTTGTTCATAATTGGTAAATATTGTTTTACAATCTTTGTCTTAATAGCAGAGTCTTGCAGAAGTTCTCTTGCAATATTATTGTAAAACTTGTCTTCATTTAGTTTTGTTTTTTGTTCTTCTATATGTGCAATTCGTCCCTTTAGTTCTGAAAGTTTTTGTTTGTCTTCATCAGAGATTGAACCTTGTTCATATGTCTCAATATCTTTCTGTAGTTTTGCATTGAAACTTTCAAGTTCTGTAATGGAAGAACGAACCTTTGCAATCTCTACATCATTGTTTCGGATTTGGTCTAGATTTTGAAGAACGATATCTAATCTTGTTTGTTCTTCAGATTCCATTCTTTGTAAATCTCTGATGCCGTTTTCAATCTCTGTGATTTTGTCGGTGCGTGTAGCAATCTGCGTCTGCTTAGTTGTGTCTGTAATCGACTGTTCGCAAGTCGGGCATTCATCGTTTGTCTGGAAAAATTGAATTTGACGGTCATGTTCACCCTTCCTATTTTTAAGTGCAGCTTCTGTTCTTGATAGTTTACGAATCTTATCTTCTAGTGTAAGTCTCTCATCAGTATCCTTAGAGAGTTCATCTGACTCAATTTCTAATGCCTTGATATCTTTATTCTTACCTACAATTGTAGAACTATTATCAGAAATCTTCTGTTTGTTTTCTGAAATAATACCAGACTTATTGTTCACTACTTCTTCAATAAACTTTTGTTGAAGTTTAATTTTATCTTTAGTTAAATCGAATTGATACTCTACATCACGCAACTCATCATTAAGTTGTTTTGTTTTTCCCTTTAGTAGAAAGTTCATAAGAGAGAAGATTTTGATATCAAGGATATCTTCCACAACCTCTCTACGAGCCTTTACAGGCATCTGCATAAAGGGAATGAACGTAGAAGAACCTAGAATAACAACCTGTGTGAAAGAACGGTAATTCAATCCCATAATCTGTTGTTCTAGATACTTCTGATAATCTCTTGCATTTGCATCTTGGTTAATCATGTTGTCGTTTACATAGACCTCAAACTTATTTGGTTTGATACTACGAATAACCTTCACATCTTTACCACCAACATTAAACTCAACCTCTACAACAGTAGAACTATTATTAACAGAGTTTACCAACTGTTTCTTAGAGATATTACGGAATGGTTTATTAAACAACCCGAAACAAAGTGCATCAAGAATGGTTGACTTGCCCGCACCATTCTCTCCAATAATAAGTGTTGTTGGACTTCTATCCAACTGAATTTCGGTAAAGTTATTTCCTGTTGAAAGAAAGTTCTTCCAACGCACATACTTAAAAGTAATCAATATTAAAGCTCCAAATCACTGGCCTCTAAGTAAAGGCCTTTCATCATATTTGTCAATCGTTTCTTGTCTAAGTCTACATCAAGTTCTTCAATGTATCGTTCCAACAATTCTTGTGTCCCCTCTGCATTATTAACGATTTCATCATCAACATTCTCTGGGTCTAGTTCAGAAAAGTCTTCAACAATCTTTACCTCATGGGCACCAGATTCAGAAAGAACTCTATCAATAAACCTATCAAACTTATAAAAGTCCTTTTTGTTTACTACTACTATTTTTACAAACTTTTCATTTAGAGATGATACATCAAACGTATCATAATCAACTGTGGAGTCATCATAATGAACTTTTGCAAAGATTGTGTATGGGTTGATAATTCTTTCAAGTTCTCTTGTTTCAGTGTCAAAGATATGAAATCCTTTAGGACAACCGTTATCACTCCATGTCATCTGGTAAGTATTACCAAGATAATAGATATGACCATTATCAGACTTCTTATGAAAGTGTCCAGAAAACACCGTATCAAATCTACTAAGGAAGTTTCCATCCATACCGTTTTCAGAAAAGTGACCAGCATGCATTTCGAATCCATTAATCTCAAAGTGACCTAAACATACTTGTGCCTTGGTTTCTTTAATGTGATTCATTGTATCTGTATAATTGTCTGCACAAATCCAAGGAATCAAACATAATGGTGTTCCATCAAACTCTACAGTTGTAGGAGATGGATATACATTAATCTTACTATAACGGTCTTCAACTAACTCTCCAAGAGAGTTTACATCATTAGTATTCTTGTAGAATGTATCATGATTGCCCACCAACATGTGTAGGTTGACACCTCTGTCTACAAACTTTTGAATAAACTTTTGACGGAAATCCTGTGCAATTTTATACGAAACAAACTTTCGTCTGTCCATAACATCACCCAAATGAATAACTGTATCAATACCACTTTTGTCTAAGTATGGAAAGAATGTATTTTCCCAAAACTTGTAAAAGTAATCATTGAATGCTAAGTTGTCATTACGGGCACCGAAATGTGTATCAGTTATCAGTGCTATTTTCATCTACGGTTTCACCTTCTTCATCATCATAAAATTTTTCTAATCCCTTTGGTATAGTCTTTTTCTTCTTAGGTTTATATACTGCTTCTGCTGGTAAGTAGTTCGCCTGTAGGTAATCGACAAATGCAGCTTGTTCTCCTTCTGCATCACCCCCCATCATGTCTACAGTCATATTTTCAATAATCTTGTGTTTGACATGTTGTTGTTTCTTCTCTTTTTGAATCCTACGAATAAACGCATAGTATATAATTTGTGTAAAATACGCAAAGGGGTTGTTTGACTTTTCTGGTTTGAAATTGGATGCATACTGCAAACAGTTCTCAATCCCATCAGAAATCATTTCATCCCTATAGGTATAATTAATAAAATTTGGTCGGTAAGATAAGTGATTTGCAATCTTGAGGAAACATTCGCCAATATAATTGGAGACTGGCGGTTGTGGTTCACCTGTCTCTTCAGCATCAGCACATTTCTGCTTCCACTCTGTCATTGCTTCTAAGAACTCTTTATTATTAACATAATGAGTTCCTTTTTGTTTTTTAGCCATAATAACTCCACATATTTTGATGCATATACTTTATGCAACTATTAATCATTATACAGATTTCTCCCGATAAGTCAAGAGCTTAATTTAATTATAAAAAGTTCTTGACAATGCCTTGACACGCCTGTATACTCAGCTATGCTGGGTTTGAGAATAGAATAACTTAATGATATACTTTAGATGGCCATTTATAAGATTCCATCTCTTCTTCAAACTCTTCATCCCATTGTTCATCTTCAATTGCTCTGAGTTCTGCATCCGAAGGTTCTTCATATAAATCTACTTCACCTTCTATCTTTTTAAGACAGAACTCATAAAATTTAGAAAGACCAATAGTGGCATTTGCCATACCTAACACTTGAGTCTTAGGAACATTTACAGTTTTTTCTTCTGCAAAGTGTATCCACCGAGTAAGTGATATTTGTTCTTCAACACCTTGTCTACCTAGTTTTGGAACAGTGAGTAACTTCAATGGAGATTCTACTTTCCATTCTCTTGGATGGTCTTCTTTCAAACGAGAGATGATTTCTTCACCACTAGACAGTTTCATTATTTTTATAGTGTTATCTGAGTCTGTCATTTAAGTTTTATCCTTTGTATCTCATAATCAAATTCTTCTTCATTATAGATATTTATCCTCTCTAAAAAGTGTGTGAGAGTGAAATTTCTGCTTGATTTGTATGAATAATCGTCTGCAATGTCATAGAGTCTTGCTGAACTTTTGTTTTCACCCCTACGCAGTCCTCTGCCGATACTTTGCAATGTTCTAATTCTGGACTTACTTGGACTTGCGAACACGATATTATGAAGATTGCGAATATTGATACCAGTAGAGAACGTGCCATAGGATGCAACAATAATTGCATTATGTTCTTTCTCTGTGATTGCTCTGATTTCTTCTCTATCATTAGTATCCGTTCTGCCTGAAACAAAGAATGTCTTTTTGTCTGTTTTGTTAGTAATCATATCATAGAGAACATCACCATGTTTCTCTACAAACTGGAACAATACCAGTGTATTACCTTTTAGATTAAGGGTTAAATCCCTAATGAACTCATTTCTTTTAGGGTGTGTAACAATATAATCAATTTCTTCTTGATACTTCATATCCTTTACGAGTTTACACTCTTCTTCTGGATACCCTAATACCAAGGAACGAATTTTAAATTCTGCGAGGGTTTTGTTGTCTATCAACTGTTTGGTTGTTACTACTTTATTTAGTGAACCGAAAAGTCCCTCTAAAACCAATCTGTGTGTTTGCATACCGTCTAGTGTTCCTGTCAAACCAAAACGATACTTTGTTTTTTCCATTTTACTAAGAATAGATGTTAGAGATTTTGCTTTAAATAGATGTGCCTCATCACCAATCACACAACCAAATTGTTCAAAATATTTTTTAGGAAACTTATATATTGACTGCCAAGTAGATATGACAACTCTTTTGTTTACTTCTTTATCATGGCCACTGTAAATCTTTTGCATGTTTGTTTCATCCCACCCATAATCAACAAAATCAGAATACATCTGTTCTACTAGTGATGTTGTGGGAACAAGAATAAGAATCTTATCTGTTGCTTCCGATTTTAAAAGCAACATATAATAACGTATGAGAATATAGATTATTAAGGATTTACCAGAAGCAGTAGGACTAAGCAAAAGAGAGCGATGGTTTCTGAGTGCGGTAAGAACTGCATCTCTTTGGTAGTCACGAACCTCAATAGGTTTTCCTTGAGATTTAAGTCTGAGACTTTTGATAAATTCTTGAAGGTTATCTTCATCCAATTGTTTTTCATCTTCCAACTCCTTGTCAGTTGTATATGGTTCATCGTAATCATCCAAACATTTTTTTAGGTAGGAAAGTAATCCAAGATATAGTTCTCCGTCCATTGCAGAGAACAACCTAATTTTACCATCCCAAATACGATTGCGATACGCAGGCATAAACTTTGCACCTGGCACCTCAAACGTAAAAAAATCAGAAAGATATCTTGCAGTAGACGGTTCTGTGTCTACTCTTAGATATACTTCATTCTTCTTAGATATATGGGTCAAATATCACCATCCATAAATTTTCTCCATGCGATAGCATTTTTAATGTTCCATTGTCTGTCTGAAACATTCTTCAAAATCCTTTCACAAGTATCAACACCCATCTCATAATATTCTAGAAGTGCTTGGGATTTTCTATACTCATCATCTGCTTCGATGTAGATACTAAGGTCAGTTTTGAGAACTTTATGGTCGAAAGGTTTGTCACGATATACTTGTGGGTCAGCCTTACCAGAAAAGTATTCCCACTTTTGCCAGTAGAGATACTTGTGTTTGGCCTTCTGTTGTATCAGAAGTCCTTTATAGTGATTTAGGAAATTTAGATATTTTTGATGAAGGGATGCATTCCTTAGAGACTCATCTGCGAGTTCTAGGTCATCCATCTTCAAGTCTTTTTCAGCAATTTTTTGTAGTTCGTCTAGTTTCATAATTATTCACATCCTTAATAATAAAAGTGAGCAGAGATTGGTTAGAACTTGCTGGTTCTATATTATCTCACTGAGGAGATTCAAAGTTGATTGTTCAAGTCAACCTTATCATCTGCTCATACTTATTTATATAACTTCAATTTCATACAAGTCATAGTTCATTGTGACTTGTGCGGTTAATGGTGTTGCATCAGTATCCTGTGTGTTGAACGTGAGTCCACTTAATGATGTTGGATACATGTTCTTAAAGTTTACCTTTATAACAGGATTATTCTTATTTGTCAAGATAATAAGTGTCGCATCAGAGGCAAGAACATTTGGGTTTGCATTAACACCCCTATTAGTAGTATTCTTTAAAGCCTGTCCCTCTGTAATTGCGTCATCAAATTGTTCTGTTGATTTTGGGAAACCAATGCCTGTCATCCAATCATGAATTTCTTTCCAGTTCTGTAAATTCTCTTGAACCATGAAACCTAATTCAACAGGACTAAAATCAAGAGTATCACCCATAAACGGCATGGATGTAAACCTTGTATTCATTATTGCATCTCCACCAAAAGCAATGCCTGGCAGATTAACTTCTGTTACATGGTATTCCACATTCGGAACCTTCAACAAACTAAAACGAAATTGCGTAGGTCTTGCAAAATCGAAATTGTCTGGTTGTCTGTTTAATACATTAGTGTTTAGTGCCATAGTTTCTTTCCTTTATACTACTATTTATAACGCACATAAAAAAAGGGGAGCCTCGAAAGACTCCCCTAAAACGGTTAGTAACCTAACTCTTTTTATTGTTACATAATGTTTGTAACTTGGACTCTACGGTAGTAGGAGTTTGCATTTGCAGTCAAAGCACCTCCACCAGCAGTTGCACCTTCAGCAAAAGGATTAGCAGTAAGACCATAACGAGTCTTGAAACCAATCTTAGGCTGGAATGTGTTTTCACCAACTGCACGAACCATTTGTAGTGGAACGTATGGGCAGTAGAAAATACCGGCATCATACGGTGATGTGCCTTTATAACCTACTGTGTAGTATTGCTTAGCAGCAGAGTTTGCTGAATAAGGGTCAATATACACTTTGTAACGTCCGTTCAGAACACCAGCAAAAGTATTACCAGCATCGTCTACGTTAAGGTTGTTGTTAAGAGCAGGTGAAGTATCTAGGACACCAGCCATCTGAAGTGCAGACGCAACGTCTGAAGAACAGATAATGATGTTACCTTTACCTCTACGAGTTTCTTGTGCGATTGCGTTAGCATCACGCTCAACTTGGAACATAAGTCCTTTGAACTTCTCAACACTCCAACGACCGTTTGAGTCAACGTCCATGTCGAAGATACCAGCAGTTGCAGTATCAGCCTGGGCACCTGGCTTCGCAGTTGTGTAGATAGTTCTAACAACTTCACGGTTGATTTCTGCAAGAATTTCAGCAGAAAGAATGTTAGCAAGTTCTGTCTCTGCGTCAAGACCGTGAATTGCTTTAAGGTCTTGTGCAAGTTCCATAGTGTATTCTGCTTTAAGAGCTCTTGATTTCGCAGTAACAGTTTGCTTCTCGATTGAGAATGCCATTTCTGCGAAAGAGTTACTTGCAGAATCACCTAGAGCTTCTGCATCAGCAGTCGCCATACCAGCACCATTAGTGTATGTGCCAGCAGGTGAGTCATTAAGAATTGCGGGATTAGTCCCTGCCTGTGTTCCAGCACCAGAGAAGTCAGAATCGGCTTCACCGTAGAATGCCTCTGTTCCACTTTGGTTAGTGTAACGTGAACGCATTGCAAAGATAAGACCAGTTGGGCCTGTCATAGGCTGAACACCGGCCACATCATATGCGATGAGGTTAGGCATGGAACGTCTTACCAATGAGATAAGAATCGGGTCCCAATTATCAACAGATGAACCTGTTGCGTTAGTAGGAGCAGCTTCGCCGAGGAATCCTCTATCTTCACGAAGTGCTTTTTCTTGGTTTTCTAGGATAACAGTGGTTACAGCTTTACGATAAGAGTCTTTGATTTCAGGCAAATCATTGTGCTCTAGGACTGGGCTCCACTTTTCCTGTAAATGTTCAGTTTGAAACATTTGGTTTTCTCCTTATTGAGTTTATTTTATTACAATATTTATACAATTTGAAATTTTGAAAGATTAATTCTTCCGCAGCCCAAATCATTTGTTTCGCTTAACATCTCTACCAATGGCAGACATGTAAGCGGCCATTGCACCAGTTGTATCGTAAGAACCAGAATCATCAGATTCAGAATCTACAGATTCAGCGACAGTGTTAGACTTAGGGAAATAACTTTCCTTAAGCTGGTTAAGTTTTTCAGTGAAAGATTCTTCACCAGAAAACTCGACTTCTTCTGCTAGGCCTTTAAATTTCTCGACTTCTGTATCAGCCAAGTCTTTAGAGACTTCATTGAAGACCGACTCACGAACCAATGTGTCATTCTGCTTTTTCATTTCAGCAGACTTCTCAATTTGTTCGTTAATCTTAGACTCTAGTTCGTCAATCTTTTCAGATTGTGCTTCTAGAATATCGTATTTTTCATCTGGAACATCAATATAATGTTCTTCAAATAGTGACTTCAGACCAGAGATGAAATCTTCAGCGATTTCGCCTTTGAGACCACGCTCAATTGCAATTTCGTTCTCTTTCATCCACTCTTCCACAACGTAGTTCATGTATGCGTCAACTTTTTCAGTCAACTCATCTTTTACTTTGTTGAGTTCTTCAGCAACTTCTTGAACTTTTTCAGATTCAATTCTTGCAACTTCTGAACGAAGTTTAGATTTAACAGCGGCTTCAAAAATTGTAGCTGCCTTACCCTTAAATTCTTCAGAAAGGTCTTCACCTTCTGTTAGTGCAGATACATCTTCCGATACATCTACAGAATTAAGACGGTCTTCCAAAGTAGATTCGTCAACAGACTCTTCTTTATCTTCTTCTGCACCGTAACCTTCTCCGTTACACATTGCCTCATATGCGGCTTTGAGGTCTTGGGCTTTCATGCTTTCCATTTTCTTCTGCATTTCTGCCTTCATCATCTCTTTAGTCATACGAGCTTCTTCAAGTTCTTCACCTTCATGGTCTACAGCATCACCTGCTGCTAGAGGTTCTGAAACTTTTGTGGGTTCGTCATTTCCACCGGCGTCCTTTGCACCCTTGTTTTGAGCATCTTTAACCTGTTTGGTTGCTTTCGCACCCTCTGGGCCCTTCTTCTCTTCTGGGTCAACAACTGGTTTGCCTAGGTCTTGAACTTCCCCATTCACTTTTTCCATAGAGTCACCTTTTGCAGCACCGTCAGTTGGTTGCTTTGCTTCTTCAAGCTCGGCATGGACTTCTGCTTCCAGTTCCTCAATTGTCTTGTCTAGTTCTGACATTGGGATTTTCTCCTATTGAGTTGTTTTATTAACATATTTATAATGCTTAAAGTTTTGACAAAAACTTTGCGAAGGCAAGTGCGGAAACATTTGACTGTTTCTTTCTTACCGACTCATTGATTTCATCCTTGATTTCGGCAACGTCAACTTCTTTCAGTATACCATTATTCCATACCCACTCTTTACCTTCCATTATACCTTCAACGAAGGCTTGAGGTGCAGATGGGTCTGCAACAATATCTGCCGCAGTGGCAAGATAAAAATCATCTTTCACATAATTCGCACCACTTCTAGACTCTAGTGAACCCATGCCTCTTGAAGAGACACCAAGTTTACCACCGTCTTTAATCAGTGCTTTCGCAATTTCCCCCATCGGAGTAGAGAGCAATTTTGCCTCTCCAACGAAGTTCTTTCCATCAGCTTCCAGTTTGGTTATCATGTGCGACACTCTGTCAAGATTGACAGTAGGGCCTTCTGGGTGTCCGAGTTCCCCGAATGCACGACCTTCTGCAACAAATTCTTTGTTATACCTTTGCACCTCTTTATTAAGAACTGCGAAAGGGTAGACACGACCATTACGGTTTTTCTGGTCTGCCTGCATAAAGATTCCACGAATCTTCATATCCTTTTTACCATCGTCTTTATCTTCAACGATGTATTCTACTTCTTGTATCTGTTCTGCTATTAGTTTCATTTTATTAATACCTCAGCATTCTTTTCTAAATTGATAATACTTCTGTCTCAAAGTAGTCCATAAGTTGCTTTTGCGGAACCTTGAACTTCTTTGAAACATCATTTATTGTTTTCTCAAAGGTATTTAGGAAATTAGAAGGTTTTGCATCCATTTCCTTGAAAATAGCGTCTACAGCCTTCTTCATCTTGGGAGATAACTTTTTATACTCCCTAGATGTTTTATGTTCATCTTTCTCTGGCAGTTCAGTCTTGAACTGTGAAAGAGTCTTACTCACTGTCTTTTTCTACCTCTGTTGGTATATGGTCAGTCACAAATGTATTTGCAACCTCCACTCTTTTTGTTTCTAAAGCATTACCGACCTTTGCGGCAAGTGCTTGATTGAAATGTGTTTCTGCATCCATATTATTACCAGATGCAATTGAATCCACAAAGTTTTTAACTTGTTCCATTATTTATCTCCTAGTTTTGGGTCATTTTGTGCGTAGAATCCGTCTTCACCTTCTTCTCCACCTTCACCTTCATCTTTGATTTGACCGTCAATTTCTTCAATCTCCTCATCAGTCATTCTAAGAACTGTCTTCTTAACATACTCTTTAGAGAAATATGTTCCAACGTAAGACTCGATTTGACCCAGCATATCTAGTCTTTCTCTTAGAATTTCTGCATTCTTCAGTTCAGTAAAGTGTCCATCTTGTAGGAAGTCGAACTGAATATGTTCTTTGAAAGTATCCCACTCTTCAACTGCAATAACACCCTTCAACACAAGTTGTGTCTTCAACATGTCTGCAAACAAAATAGAAAACTTCTTACGAAGTCTTTGAACAAACTTAGTAAATTTAAGTTCATCTCTAGTAATGTTATCTGAACGACCAATCTGGAATCCAGTTTCTTCTGCAAGTCTGGATACAGGGACGTTCAATGAACGGAATAGTTTTTTCTGGAAGTATTGAATGTCATCAATCTCTCCCAAATTAGAACCGCCAGGCAATGTGGTAATCTCAGTTCCTCTACCACCTTCTCTACGAGGTAACCAGAAATCTTCCAACATAGACATATGGTTTCTATCATCTCTGATTTCACCAGTTCTTGCATCATATACCAATTTGTTACGATAACGATTCATAACATCTTTTAGGTATTGTTCTGCCTTCATCTTTGGAAGATTACCTACGTCAATGTAGAATATTCTTCTCTCTGGGGCTCTTGAAATTCTGTAAATAACCAATGCGTCTTCAATCATACGCAACTGATTTACAGGTTTAATTGCTTTATTAAGATATGAAAGGACTGTTCCTTTATGCATATCGACCAAACCAGATGGGCAATATGTAATTGAATCAGCAGTAATCTTTACACCACTGTTTGTTCCAACTCCAGATTCATATCCGTTTTGATTAAATAGGTAAAAGTCCTCAACATTTTTAACGATATCTAAACCAGTTTTTGGGTCAACATCTTTTTCTGCTTCTCGAACTTTTTTAATTTTACGAGGGTCAATATATCGAACCTCTTTCATCCCCTTGCGAGGTTGAGTCGGGTCAATAATTTTATGATAGTATATTCTACCATCTACATACCACCGTCTAAAAATGTCGTGTCCTTTATGATTGAAGTTCAACAATCTTAGAACTTCATTAAACTCTTCACGAATTTTAGATTTAATTTTAGGTGATACATCCAATCTATCTAATGATACAGAAACCGATTGGTCTCTCTCATCAGAAACGATTGCTTCATTTACAATGTCTTCAATTGCACTATCACATTCTGCTTGTTGTGCAATGTCACGATATCTACGAATTAAGTCAAGTTCGTTACGGTCACGGCCATCCATATCCAGAACAGAGGCATAATGTCCTCCACCAGATACGACATCAAGTGTTCCGTCATCGGTAGAGGGAGCAGTAAACGAGTTACCACTCCCTTCACCTTTAGTCGCCCTTGTAATTCTGAAACCAAAAAGTTCCGCCATACTATAAGTCTCCTAAGTTTTACCCTACTATTTAGTAGGTTTGTAAAACTAGATTATACCGCAGAAGCTGTGAATGAAGTATATCTCCATGTCACATCAAAGGTTTCGATTTCGTTGGCAGTGTCGTAAGACAATTCAATTGCAGTAATAGCAGTTGGCCAACAGTTTCTCAAGACGTATTGTTTCAAAATGTTGTTATCACGGTCTAGTTGTTCAACAGTAATCTCAGCAGTGTAATCACTTACATTAGTAAGACCAGTGTTTTCTTCCAAATCGTTAATACCAGACATCCATCTTTCCATTGCGTTACGAACCATAAAGTCCGTATCGTTAATGACTGTTGTTGTCCATGTTTCAAATTCCCTATCACCAGCAAGGTAAAGTGTTCTACCTCTAAATGGAATCGCTACCTCACCAATAGTCTGCCCTGGCAAAGACGTTGCTTTGCACAAGAAAGATGCACGATTAATATCCAAACCAGTAGTAATTGCTGGTGGAGTTGTCATAATCACACGGTATTGGTTAGCACGAGCACCACCGCCGATAAGGTTACTCTTAAATTCATCAATGCTTGACATATCTTATTCTCCTTATCCGCCTACCTCACTGAAAGAAACACCAGTTCTAACAGCGATAAAGTTAAGTGTAATGAAGTTGATTGAACGAGCAGGTTTGATGTAGATATCTGCAACAAACTCGTTACGGTCAATTACTTCTCCAGTATTGTTAGTTTCGTCAGCAACCACTGAGAAATCAGTGATACCTCTACGGCCTTGAACATCTCTTAGGAAAGGTTCTACCAAGTTTCTGAATTGAGCACGAGTAAAGTCATCGTTGAATTCAAACAATTGGAATTTAGCCGCAGTTGCAATCGCCTTCTCAAGAACAATAAACAATCTACGAACATTGATTCTATCAAATGCAGACGGTCTAGAAAGAGCAGTCTTATCACCGAATAGAACAGTGCCTTGGCCTGGGAATGTAACAACAGGGTTGATACGAGCAGGATATAGAATGTCACGTTGTCCTTTTGTTGGGTTGAATGCAAGTTTAACTGCACCACGAATCTGACCTCTGTTGTAACCAGCAGGTGAGAACCAAGGGTCAGCAACATTATCAGTGTTTGCAGCAAGACCAGCAATGTCACCATTTAGTGGGACATAACGATACACATCATTGTATTTGTCATACATGTATTTGTATCCAGAGTCGAATACTGCATAAGACGAACTTGCAAGGTTATCAAAGAAACCTTTTACATTGTTTGTCTGAGCTGCACCAGTTGACACACCAACAACATCTGCTCTACGAGGAGAGATGAAACCAACACAGTCTTTACGGAATTCGCAAAGGTCAACAATGTTAGTTGCATGAGTAATACCATCAGTTGAATCTGGTGCTTTACCAGCCAAGATTAGGTTTACATCAACAGTCTCAGTGTCTTGGAATGTTTCGTATGCAAGGTCAAGTTCACCAACAGTTGGTGCAAGGTCATCAGCACCAGTAGACAATGTGTCTACCATTGGAAGATGAGATGCATCAAACACAGTGTCAGAACCAGCAGAAGTTAGAGCAGTGCCCCAATCTGTTGCGTTTACACTTGGGAAATCCATCCACCAAACGTGGGTTGAATCTCTGTTGATTACAGTTGAGTAGAATGCAGTTCCACCAGAAGGTGTTTTTGCATTAGGGTGTTTTGATAAAAACGCATGTGTTTCAATCACTGCACCACCACGGTTACCAGCAACATCAATGTCAAAACCAGTGATTTCACCAGTTGTGTCAAATACTACAACATGAAGTTCATCTTCTGCGGTTGCAAGACCTTGACCTTTTGCCCAGTTTGAGGTGCCAGGGGCTGCGTCAAATAAGTCATAGAACCTCCAACGTCTACGAATTGCAGTTCCGTCTGCAATAGCAGATTTAAAACCACTTGCATTCGTATCGTCAAGTTGACGAATAGTTAGAACATTGGTTGAAATACCAGTTACTTCATATTGTTGTCCGTCTGCTTCTTGGAAGTGAAAAATATCACCAACTTGGAATTCAGTTCCGTCATCAACAGTGATTGTAGAATCACCGGCATTGACAGCACCATCCGTTAGAGAGGTTACTGTTTCTTCAAATGCTTCAGCAGAAGCACACATTGATACACCGATTGCGTTACCATAAGCGCCTGGGTATTTGGATGCCCATGCACCTACAGATGCTTGACCACCAGAGTAGTTATCATCGTAATCTGTATCGTTTAGGATTTTTAGGCCTAGTTTGACATCTAGAACTGCTGAGTTAGCAGGTGCAGAGTCAAATGATAGAGTTGTTCCTGTTACACTGAACGCAGTGGTTACAGTTCCATCAACAGTTACAAGAAGCAAGTCTGCATCAGATACAGATTGCGACAATGTAAAGTCTGTTGTTGAACCATCACCAGTGTCGGTCAACAGGTCAGCCCCACCAGATGCAATTGCGTTGCGAGCACCAGTATTGGCACGAACAACACGAAGTGCGTTTCCGTATTGTAGGAAGTTGGCGGCAGTGAACCATGTCTCAAAGTTTGATGAGTTTGGTTTACCAAAGATTGACACGAGTTCTTGCTCAGAACCAATCGGGATGATTTCATTCATGGGGCCTTTTTGAAAGGCTCCAGCAATCGCACCGATAGATGTTGCTACAGCAGGAACTACATTGGTCAAATCAATCTCTTTGACGAGAACGCCAGGGGATACTTGAAATGCCATCTTTTGTTTCTCCTTTATGGGTTAATAAACTAAGGTTATCCTCAAATTTACACATATATTTATAAAAAGGAACATCTTGAGTTCATTTTTATAGGTTGGGCTGCATATAAATAAATATATGTCGGAGCATTATCAGAAATACAAAGATACCATAAAGAAGGTTTCTCAAAGAAACTACAGAAAACGCAAGATATGGGTTAATGAATATCTTGCTGAAAAAATCTGTTGTCACTGTGGTGAGTCTGAAACAGCCTGTCTCCAATTTTATCCCCACGAGAGGGAAATTCGTAAACGCACAAAAAGAAAGGGATTAAACGAGGAATCCCGAAAAGAAGTTATAAAATACATTAATAACTCCAAGATTGTTTGTGCAAATTGTTATCTAAAACTAGATAACGATATTATTGATATTATGTAGGGTTTTTGATATCTCTACCAATCTGCATCGTGTGAACGAACAACAGGGGCCCAACGTGTCCCATATTCATCAATAACAGTTTCTCCATATGGGTCTTCTAATCCATTATCAACAAATCCAAAAGGTGCCATATCCTGTTCTAATTGATGTTGTTGTTCCTTAAATAATCTAGCACGAATATCGTCATCTGTCAATTCTTTAAAATATGTTTGTTGAATCATCCATCCAAACAAAACACAACACATTGCAAGGTCATCTGTATGACCCTCTTCTGCCTCAAAAGACTGTCCCTTTTGTATAAATGTAGAGAATTCGTTAATTAAGTCGTAATCTTGAATTATAAGTTTATCGGTTTCAATAATTTGTTTAAGGTTAGAACACCCCAAAGATTTTACTGCCTTAGTTGTTCTGACACCAAGTTGTGCCTTACCACCAGAGAACCCACCACCTAATACCTGTCCAGCTCGTCCTCTCATAGACGCCATAATTAAGTTTTCGTATTCTAAGTCGAACTGTAATGCAGATGCAACCTGTTCACCAATATCATTTACCTCTACCATAACATGACACATGTTATATGCATTTGCAACCTCATGTATAACATTTGGAAATAATAGTGGTTTAATATCATTATTTCTATATTTTGCAACAATTCTATAAGGAACTGTAGATACATCAAATACTAAAAATGCAGAATAATCGTTTTGTGTTCCTCTTGCAACGTCACACACCATTGCATATTGAACCCCCTGTTTAGGGTTTTCATATACATCCAATCCAGCATTTGACTTGATAGGATTTTGAAATGCCATCTGTTTAATCTTAGATGGATGAATTAATGTATTTGCAGAACCTAAGAATTCACATTCAAACTCTCTTTGAAACTGTTCTAATGATGTGTTGGAGATAGTCTCTTCTCTCCACTTATCATCTCTGCCTGGCACTTGACTCCAGTGAACATCTATGATATTATATGAGTTTCGTTTGTTCTCTGCATCTGTCCACAACTTGTAGAACATATTCATACCGTTTGGAGTTGATACGATAACAACTTTGGTAGACTTACCAGATGAGATTGTAGGATATACAGAACTAAAAAAGTCTTCTGCTACGTTCTGTGGGACGAATGCAAATTCGTCTAGGAATAGCATATTATAAGAACCACCACGAACAGCAGATGATGATGTAGATGATGCTACAACACGAGAGCCATTCTCTAAGTCCACTGAACCCTTATTCCAAGACACAACTCCTTGTTGTAACCATTTGGGTAGGTTCTCGTATGCAAGTTGCAAACGTCCAAGAATATCTCGTGCAGTTGCAGCCTTGTTCGCAAGAATTGCCACATTCATGTTCGCATTGAAAAGAACATAATGTAAAACATAGGATACAAGTGTTGTTGATTTACCAGACTGTCGAGGAAGTTTACATATAGTAAAACGATTATCGTGAATAGTGTCTACAATATCTTCTTGAAAATCATACATCTTAAAGGGAACAAGTCCCTCATCTAAAGATACAATTTTAATATAATTCTTAATGAAGTATATGGGGTCTTCCATACACTTCTGATATTCTAGTATTTGTTCCTTATTCCACTCAATAGGCGAATTCGCCTTTTTAAGCAAAGGATTACCAAGATAATGTTGAATGTCTGTCATAATATAATTCCTAGAATAGTGCCCTCTAGGGACATTATGAATTAGGTATCGTCTGTTCCTTCATGCAAGAAGAAATACATTTTAATTGTGTCACCAACATATGCTCCAGCAACACCATAACTGGATTCATATCCAGTTTTATTAATAAAGTCACGTTCGGTCTCATTACCAGTTCCAGCAGAACCATAATGGATACCACCACTATCAATATGACCCGCTGCAATAGCCTGTGCGTCAGTTAAGGTGTTATTGTAGTAACGATAACCACCACTAGTCATATAGTCAGTGTTGGCATAGGTTTGAGGGTCACCGTTTGCATCAGTATAGTTTCCCCCATGCCAAGGATAGTGTTCACCACTAGATAGACGTTTAAAGTGCAAACCATAACTAGTTTGACTTGAATAAGGGTTGGAATATCCTCTATATGGAATTGCCCTATTCAAACCATTAAAGTTTGTTACTGTATAATTTTTATCCCAAACATCCCAATAACAAGCTTGTCCTAGAGCCTGTAATTGTGTAGGAGGACTTGCGTGATTGCTAAAATCGTTGTCAATATTACCACCACCATCTGGGGACTCAGTTGAAGTTTTAAATGTAGAATGTGACTGATTGAAGTGACATCTAGTAATTAAGTCTAAAGTTCCGTTAATTACAGTTGCCCAGTAAATACTTCCAGTATAACCAGATGCACGAATACCATGCAATCCTTCCAATACTTTATAATAGTTTGTTTCTGATATCAAATAATCACTTTCGTTAGCCGCACCGACATTACTATTCAAATTATTATATGTTACAACATTTAACCCACGAAGGTTTTTAAAGTGTGCTGAGGTGCCAGACGGAACTGTTCCAAGGGAAGCCAAAGATTCAACACCATATACTTGGAATGCACTTCCGCTTCCAGCACCAGTTGGGTCTAGATAGTATTGTGTTGGCGTTGCACTCGTAGCAGCACCATCAGTGTCTTTGTAAATTTCTCTTACAGAACGAGCAGCATTATTTGCAGATGAACCATCATTCCATTTTTTAAGAATTGAAAACGCCCGTGGGACTGTGTTACCAGTTCCATCATCGGCGGTAATTGTAAAGTTTTCTGTTACTCCACTAGAAGAATAGTTTGTAGAGGTTGCCGTTGGTGTTCCTGTAATTTCACCATTTGCACTATTCAAAGACAGTCCAACAGGTAATGCACCAGAAGTTAATGAGTAAGATACAGATTCACCCTCTGGGTCTGTTGCAGCAACAGTTATTGTTGAAATTGCATCATCAACAAATGCTGTTCCTAAAGAACCGGCCGAAGTTGACCAAGCTGGAACTGCATCAATATTAAGTGCTTGTTCAAGTGTTGCAGTCAGACCAGAACCATTTGTGATTTTTACATCTAGAGGTTCTGCCGTAGTATTGTCTAAAACATCACTACCAGAAAAAGTTATAGTTAATTGTGTTGAATTATTTCTTGTTGAAGTGGTTGGAGTTACTGTAGCACCGTTTGCATCTACTAACACTCCAGTTGCGGTTGTGTCAAAATTAGTTCCTGTAATTACAAGAGTCTGTGGGTCATCATCACCCTCTAAATTATTGACATTAATTGATGTTACCACTGGAGGGGGAGAAATTCCCTGCCATCCAGAATCCGCAGTATATTGTTCCAATTGGTCTAATGTTGTATTAAACCTTAGATAACCACTTTCTGGAGAACTTGGTCTTTCAGCGGTTGTCCCATGTGGTATTCTAATATGTGTTCCGTCAAAATCTAGACTGTGAGCTAGTTTTGCACTTGAAATACCATCATCACCAATGGCAGTCAACTTAAATCGAGTTAATGGCATTTTATTCTTTTCCCTTTAACATTTTTTGTAATTCAGCAGTAGAACCAACAAACAATGCATTCGTTACATTCTTTGGTGCAGTGTTAGGAACCTCTTTGAGTTTCTTCATCTTACCTTGTAAGTCTCCAAGTTTCTCTGTGACTTCTGCCACCTGTTTAATTAAATTCCCAGCAACTTCATAACTGCGAGGATGTTCTGATTCTCTTGCAAGGTCTAGAATACCATCAATTGCATCCTGTCCTCTTTCAATCAGATTGTAAAAGTTTTCTCTCTGATATTTATAATCGTTGTCAATGTCAACCTCATTATGTTCTGTTTTGGGAACAAGAACAGGTTTAGGTGGAGAGACAACTTTCATTGCGTCTTCCACTGGTTCTGTAATTCCTAGAACATTATCTAATATGTCACTTTGGTTTGACACTACTTTAACCCATATACTCTATAAGTTACAGAAGTGATATTTTCATCTGCCCCTAAAATAAATTTTGGCCAGTCATTAGTGCCATCAGTAGTTAATGCGCCACCAATCCAAGTCTGGGATAGGCCTGAAGATGCTCTCCCCACCATATGCCATTGAATTCTGCTTTTTGTAGTGCTAGGAAAAAGAGTAAATTTTCCACTAAAATGATACACACTACTAACAGCTGATTCAAGTTCGTCAGTAACATAACATTGACTTTTGTTACTAAATGCACCATTATATCCAGAAGTATTACCTTCACCAATAGCATAAACACCACCATACCAACCAGCTGGTTCACCGTTGTTAGAATTAGCGTAGTTCACAAATATAGTTGCATCAGATGCTGTTACAATATCATCCAAGTATACTTCAAAGTGACGATAATTTGTGCAATCCAAATCCCATCTAACTCGTGAGGCCGAACCACTGAATGTTCCAGTGTGCAACAATGTTACTGGTGCATCAACATCATCTGGAAGAGTTACTGTATTAGAACTCAAGTCCATTGTTGTTGGTAGTTTTGCAACCGTTACATTGTTATCAGCAATCTTTGCTGTAGTAATTTGGTCATCACTAATCTTTGCTGTAGTTACGGCCCCAGATGCAATTTTATCTGAAGAGACAGCACCATCCGTAATTTCAGCAGCAGTAACAGAGTTATTCGCTAAGTCTTCTGCGACAATAATATCTGTTCCGATACTTCTAGATACGATTTTTCTAATTGCCATTTTTCGTTATTCCTTGAATACTTTTCTTTTATTTAGGTATCTTCCCCACTTGGTGGGTCAAATTTCTTTGCATCTTCATAGAAACTACTAGTCTCATTAAACCCGAAGTCTCCATCTTCTGCATCCCAATCTGATGGGGAAACATCTGCTGGTTTCGGTTGAACACTATACCTTTGTTCTCTTGAAGGAATATTTGTTGGCATATCTGTAAACTGGTCAACTTGAACACTACGAATAATATTCTGTGAAGTAACAGGGCCATACATATAATACTTTGCAGTAAATGTTAAAGTATAGATAATCGCTCTACGACTTGCAAAGTCTCCTTCATAATTGTCTTCATATGCTATGCTGTTTAACACAACAGGGACATCTCTAATAATATCTAACTCTGGAACTTCTCTTAGAGTCACTGTATATTCTGGTTGAAAATAAGGAAGAATTTTTTCTACAATTTGTAGTGCATCATCTGAGTTCTTTGCCATAACAAACAATTCAAAGTTTACATTATATGGAACAGGCATAAAACCAGATTTTAGTTGTTCTGCATTTGCTCCGTTAATTGCCTTCTTTACTTTAATTGATTTATTAAGTTTACGACTTGCATCGTATTCCAAACCAGAAATTTCAAAACCAATTCTAGGAAGAGTCACTGCAACCTTTTTGTTAAGGTTAGGGTCTTCTGTAAGTCTAGACAACCATTTTTGTTTGGGGCCATATGCTAACGGCACCTTCATTGTCTGAGTTACATTACCAGAACTGTCTTTCTTTGCGAGTTGGATTTGGTTAAAAATTGTTCCAAATCCCACTACTATATTTCTTGTCGATTCGTTATAAAAATAATTTCCAATCATAATTTACCTTCCAGCATCACCAAATGGGTTAGATTCGGTAAAGTCTAATATATTGTCATCTGTCAATTCAAAGTCATCGTTTTGCGATATTTCATCAATAGTCGCAACATTATAACTTTCTAGTATTATATAGGACGCATCAGCACCCTCTACTGTATTCTCTAGTGCAATAGAACCACCATGTGTCTCGTCTTCTGATACTAGTTGATTACCAACAATAGTTCCATTTCCTAACCAAGTTTCTAATGCAAATTGACCAGAACCATCTTCTAAAGAGATACCCTCATTGAATGTTCCAGCCTGTTCAGTTGACATTTGGTGTATCAACTGGTCTAGTGAATTATCTTGTTCAATATTATCAAGAATATCAATACCAGTATCAATACTCTCTGAGCCATATTCAAATGTTTTACATTTAAGTTTGTATGTAGGTAGATTATGAACTTGGTAAAAAGGGTCATCCTTATCTACAAAGGTGATTTCAAATAGTTTATTACCTTTAGGCCAAAAAACTAAATCTCCCTCATTTGGTCTACTAGATTCTACAATATTATTATCTACAGAAACGAACTGTTCCCATCTTCTTCTTGCAACAGTAAATGTTGCGTCATCTTGTATATCTAAACCAAACTTAGTCATGAGTTCTTTTTCACCCTCATAACCATCAACATTATCTACATACATCTCAATAAGATATGCATCTTCAAAAGAAGAACCAATATCTTCATTAAATATATCATCAGTGCCTGCTAGTTTACGAGGAATATAGTATACATCTTGCCCATAGATACGCAATTGCTCTATGATTAAATCTTCATAAAGATTAGATTCCGCTCTTGTGCCTGTATCAAAGTAAACATTAGTTGGCATATCTTACCCTATCATATGCATTGGTGGTAATTCATATGCAAGTTGAATTTGTTCTTCTAACTTATTAATTTCTTCTAATGCCTGAGTATATATTTGTTCACCGTTTAGTGCAACTCCACCTAACATTTGCACCCCTTGGAACTTACTCAAGTTTGCACCCCATTGTTTTTTAATTAATTGAGTTGCATATTTTTTCAAGAAGATATCATCCCAAACATCAACATATGTTGCTGGGTCTAATTTACGATAACATTCAATGATGATATAATCACCATCTGTGTAATCGGTTTGAAAATCTGCATCCAAGTAAAGTCTGTTTTGATGTTGGTTGTGTCTAATAGGAGTTTCCCCAATCAATATATGGTCAAGAAAATCTAAGTGTTGCATTGTCATTTCATAATGCATAACTGAAGTAGAACTAAAATCATATAGGTCATTCAGTCTTAATTGATAACGAACATCAAACATATTCAGTGATTGTTTGTCTGTTAGAGGAAATACTTGAACAACTGACATAACTGCCGAGGGAACAGGAATATAATTTGTCTGTTCATACCAAGTTGCAGTTGTTGAACCGTCAACATCTGTTGCTGCCGTTCCACTATTATTACCACGGGCACGAGTAATGTCTGCGGTTGTAAGTTGATACTTCATAAAAACTTTTTCAATACCATCATAATGATATTGTGAAAAATACTGAAGTGCTTCGTCTATTCTATCTTCTACTTGGTCTGGGTCAACATTGATTTCAATCACAGGTTTACCCAATGCTCTGAGACAGTATTCCTTGAATGTTGCTCTTGTGCTTGGTGTTGCCATGTCTTATTATCCTAATGCAATTGCAAAGGTGATACCATTGTTCACCGCTTTTGTAGTTACTTCAGAGGAAGAATCTACATCTATGTTTGTTCTTGCTGTCGCAGCATTATTAACGTCTGATAAATTGTTTGCAACAGAAAGTGCTTCTGAAGTAGAATAAACATCCAAGGATGTTCGTGCAGTTGCACCAGATTCTAAAACAAAGTTTGTTCCATCACCAACAATAAAGTTACTATCTGTTGGGGTCAGTCCAGCAATATCAGCAAGTTGGGCATCATATGCTTGAATATCAGTTCCAATTACAAGTCCTAAATTTGTTCTTGCGGCCGCCGCCGTTACTGCACCTGTCCCACCGTCTGCGACTGCAATAAAGTCTGACGCAACAAACTCTGCGAGTCCAGTTGGGTCTGACGAAGTGTATGTTGCTTTAATTGGTGACTTAGCTGCCATTTATCAATCTCTTATGTCATTATCATAGTTGTAAAACTAGTGCCACTTGAATCTTCAAAAGGCATATACAAACTATTTACCGCATCAGTTAGAGTTCCAGCCTCTACACTTAATGCTATTCCTGTTGACGTTCCACCAGAAGTAACAAATGGAATACTAGTAGGTGTTCCGATTGTAACCGTGTCTGTTGAAGCATTTGTCGTAATACTATTTAGTCCTGTTCCAACAAGTGTTAGTGTGTCTGTTGAACTGTCAGATTGAATAGTAGTCTGTCCACTTACTGCAATGTTTGTAAACGCAGAACCAGCTGCACCCCCACCAGTTGCGGTATCAGCAATGGTAACAATACCACCACTTGTTCGCATATAGATTTTTTGGTCGGTAGTGTTTACTGCAACTTCACCGACTTCTAAATCCGAGGTAGTAGGAGTTGAACCGGCCGTTGAAGACCGTTTCAGTTTAATCACAGATGACATTAGTAAGTTCCGCCGTCAATACCTGTTACCGTAACCACACCAGAACTTACTAAGAAGTTATCAGTGTGGAATGACGCAACACCCTTATTTGATGCAGTAGCAAGTTCTGCGTCAATCTGGAAAGTGTTGTTTGCATCATCATATGTAAAGTCAATACCTTCACCAGCAACGAACAATGCGTTGATTCTGTCATCAACTCTTTCATCAGTATAGTATTGGTTTGTTCCTTCATTAAACGAATCAGTGTCTAATGTTAGACTTCCACCCAATGCAAGTGCGTTACCATTAATTGTAACACCACTGTTTACTAGTTTTGCATTTGCGATTGACCCTGCCAACATTCCATTAGTAATACCAAGTGCCTTAACTTGTAGTGAATCACTTGAGATTTCAATTGAACTGTCATCAACATTAACGTCAAGTGTGTTACCAGTTTTTGCTAGACCATCACCAGCAGAAATTTGTCCAGCACCAGAGAACTGGTCAAATGTAATATCATCAGTTCCGAGGGTTGGAGTTCCGTTGTGAGTTGCAACATAACCGTTATCTGCATTATTAGTTCCCTCTTCAACGAAGGTAAATGCACCACCAGTAATTTCAGATGCCTCATTTGCATCTGGTGTTCTAGTAAGAACAAATGCAGCCGAACCAGAACCAACTGTAGTTACTTTATAAAAACCGTTTTCAGTTGCATCTGTCTGGTCTTTTACAAGAACTCTATCGTTAAGAACAAGAGTAACCCCATCAATTGAGATTGCACCGTTTGAGGATGCAGTCAATGTTCCACTAGAGTTGTTGTAAGACGAAGCAAGGTTTGCTGTTGAAGCAACTCTTACTGATGCTTTAACATCAAGTCCGTTTGCAACTTGGTCAACATATGCCTTGTTTACAAGAGACTGCGATTGAAAACCAGCACGACCCTCATAACCAGAAGGGACAATAACTGTTCCAGTTCCGTTTGGTGAAAGTTCCATATCACCATTTGAGTCTGTTGTCGAGATTGAGTTACCATTAACTTTTACATTATCAACATCTAAACTTGTTATTGGAGTAGTTGCACCAATAGAACCACCGTCAATTGTTGCACCATTAACCGTTGGAGATGTAAGTGTCTTATTCGTTAATGTATCACTAGTAGTTCTACCAACAAGAGTATCTGTTGTTGCTGGCAAAGTTACTGTTACGTTTCCAGAAAAGTCTCCATGTGCTGGAGCCTGCAATGCGGCATAGTGTGCGTTACTAGATTCACAATAGAATCTAATATTCGATTGAGTTCCATCGTTTTTCAAATCAATCTGACCAGAAGATAATGTAATTCTATCATTACCACCAATCTTAATATCAATTTGGTCATCTGTATCAGATGTAATAGATGTATCACCATCTGCATCAAGTTTCAATTCAGTTCCGTTAAGGTCTAGACCATTAACTTCTGAGTTTGCATCCAATCCGATTGTTACTGTATCACCACTTATAGAAGTAGAAATACCTTGTCCACCAGCAAAGGTTAAAGTATCATTTGCAAGTGCAACACCATCACCAGTTCCACTGTCGGCATCAACTGCCAAAGTGGTTGTAATGGATGCAGTTCCAGCCGCAGTTAATCGACCTTGTGCATCTACTGTAAATGTTGGGATTGCAGTTGATGAACCGTAAGCACCAGCAGTTACAGCAGTATCATCAAGTGCGATAGAAAGACCATCACCAGCATCATCATATGTTGCTGTCAGTGCAGTTCCACCAGAAACCAAACCACCTACGATATCTTCAACACGTTCATCGTTTAGAGTAACCGCACCACTGGTTACTGTAAAATCAGTTGCGTCAAAGGATGCAATACCTTTATTTGAGTCGGTTGCATCTTCACCGGCAATAGTTGTTGTTCCTGCCGTATCATCGTATGTTACATCAATACCTTCACCAGCAGTAATAGAACCACCAGTTAGGTCTTCAACAAATTCTTGAAGTGATGTTGTAGCATCAGTATAAATGTTAGAAATAATTGATTTACCAGAGCCATTTGGCGTAACAGTAATATCACCGTTTGTGTCTGTTGAGGTGATTGCATTACCATTAAAATCTAAGTTATCAACTTTAAGATTATCTAGTTTTTTATTTGAGTCTGCTACGAGAGCAGCAGATGCCGTAAGAACACCATTAGAATGCTCCAACATATCTGTGTAATACTTACCACCAACTTTTAGTGGAGTATTCGTATTCGATGAGGGGTCACCGATGTATAGTCTACCACCGTTACCGCCAGCATCTGTATCTGTTGTAGAGGTATCGTATAGATATGCGAGTTCCCCCTGCTCCAGTTGAGATGGTAGGTTGGCTGTTGTGGTGCGTTTAATTTGAATAATCGTTGCCATTGTTTTCTACCTATTTCCTTAGTTAAAAAGTTCCACCGTTCAGACGTATCTCGCCTGTATCGGTTTCTATTCTATTTGTTATTTCGAACTTCTCTGTAACAGCATCATATTGAATCATTGCACCATCTTGAACAGATGATGCGTCCACATCAGCGAGTTCTACTAATTTCCCACCTGCTGCTCCAGAATCACCCTTTGGGCCTGGAACAGTTACACGAGTTACTTGAGGTTGTTGTCCTTCTGAGACAGAACCAGTAACACCTTTTGTTCTATTTAATGTAGCACTAATTGCCATTCTTACACCCTTGATACACTTGGATTGACAGTCGCAATACCTTCTACAACTCTTGTTTTAACACCGTTTACACCAGTGATAACCAAGTCATAAACATAACGTCCAGATTCAAAAGTAGACGTTTGCGTGTCGGTTAGAGAAATTGTAATTTGACCTGTAGTTCTATCTGAGGCAAACTCAGTAGTAAAATCTATTGCAGTAGTAGATTCATAAGTTTTACGAATCTGTGCAAGTGCAGTATATGCTGTCAAATCAAGTGCAGAACCATCACTATCACTGATTGTTACAGTGGTAGAAAATGATGCACCTTGGTCAATAAATATGTTCGAAATTGTTGCCATAGAATACAGTTCTCCTTCCATCTATTTATAAGGATTGTGTATCCGAGGCTAGAAATAAAAAGTCCCCAGAGGGGGACTTTTAGATAAGAATTATGTTACTTTTACAATACCCAATGAACGATAGCTAACATTGCCTGGGGCACTACCCCAATCTTCCACTTCAATTTGAATATAATCGCTTCCAGACATCTCGACCAGAATACTCCAAGTTGATTGCCATTCATAACCAGAAATTGAAGCAGAATTAAATAGTGGATACATTCTGTCATTTCCATATACTGAACCATTTTTCAGCAGACGAATTTGAAGTCCATCACCAGCATTGGCACCAGTTGCGGCACCAGAAATATTTGCATTAACTAAATAAACACCATCAGATGGAACTTGAAAGTTTCTGTTGGAATTGCTAACAGTAATACGTTTATTAAAAGCGGTTGTATCAAAAGCCAGAATCAAATTATTTGATAAAGTTTCAGAACTACCCATATAGTAAAACTGAGCCCTAGGTTGTTCTGGCAAATCAATAGACCCTGTTCCGTCTACACGAAAGTGAACTGAAGAGGAATCGACAAGGCTTCCATCATTTGAGTTAGAGTATTGCACACCAGTAACAACCTCAAATCCACCAGAAGATGTTTCTCCATGTCCAGTTGTTATCACTAATCCATTTTCTGTTGTTCCAGAAGCAATTTGTCCAGCACTACCTTCAAGTTGAAACGTGCCTTGAGTTAATAGACCATCTTGTGTAATACTAATGCGAGGACTTCCGTTGTCTTCACCACCAGCATTGTCTGTATCTGCTGCAAGGGTAAGCCTTACATGTCCTGTATTGGAAAGTGTAACGGTTTCTGTGGTTGTGTCAATATTACCAGTTCCAGTAATATCACTAGAATTCAAATCTAAGTTGCCACCAAGTTGTGGCGTAGTATCGTTTACCATATCAGCAACTGTTGTAGAGAATGTTCCATCTCCATCTGCCTGAATGATACCAGAGGAAGAATTAGTTAGTCCACTAAGTTTGGATGCTTGCACAGCATCATCTGAAATTTCAGATACAGTTATCGAGTTTGCTGCTAAGTCTTCTGCAACGATAACATCTAAACCAAGATGGTCAGATGTAATTGCATCATCATTAATTGCATCACCCTTAATCTTTGAAATTGGCATTTAATTCTCTTCCTATTAGTTTACTTTATTTAGTCTGCGTCAACAGTATCCCATGTTTGGTCTGTTTCATTCCATTCATACGTTACTGTTTGAAAGTCATCTGGAATAGAAACTGGAGGTTCCCACAAACATGTAGTATTATTAAGAGTCCATGACTCATATGGTTTTGGGGGTATAAATGCATCTAGTTGTTTATCATAACTAAAACCAATACCAGCAAAATTTTTTCTCAACGGTGTGCCACCGAGTTGATGTTCGCCACCATATGTGTTATAAGAAGTTTGAATCCATTGGCCAGGGTCAGTGTCAACAAAATTATTCATGAAGTCTTCTTCTGCGACCATGACTTGTTTAACAATCCCATTTAATACTTTTGCGTAATGTGCCATATCTGTATACTCTCCTTATAGTCCGCTAACATCGTATCTAACAATGATACGACCACCACCACCGTTACCACCACGAGTCGTAGCCACATTGTTTCCAGAGACAGAACCACAGCCTCCGCCACCACCAGACCGACTTACTGGAGCATCTTCACCTGTTAATTCACCAATATCTGCACCATCACCAGCAGACTCAGAACCAGCACCGCCTGTGTTACCAGAACCACCACCGTTATTTCTACCGCCACCGCCGCCGCCGGCAAGAACTATATTACTGCCAGATGCCCAATTATTATTGACACCATCGCCGCCATCGCCATTAGTATTGCTATTTACATTTCCGCCCGCAGTGCCTTTACCACCACCGTCTCCTGCTCCCCAATGGTTAGGGTCAGTTGAGACATTTTCACCGCCAGGGTTTCCTTGTCCAGACGTTCCAGTTCCAGCAGAACCTTGGGTTGGATAGTTTCCACAGGCACCGCCACCAGAACCACCATTGTCACCATCTTGGACTCCATTACGAGTTCCACCACCACCGCCACCAATGGCTGTGGTTCCAAACGCAGAACTGTTTGACCCTTGGTCTGCGTTACCTAAGCTACCAGTAGAATCACCAGCACCACCAGCACCAATAGTCATTGTATAGTTTGTTGCAGATGCAAGGGTTGTGGTGCTTTCAACTAGGCCACCGCCTCCACCGCCTCCGCCACCAAGGGCAGAGCCTGGGTTACCACCACCGCCTCCACCACCACCGGCAGAAACCACATAATCTGCGGCTACAGAAAATCCAGTTGGAACTGCAAGAGTTCCAGAAGAGGTGAATGTATGAATTCTATAATCACCAGAGGTTGTTATTGTTCCACCAGTAGGAATATCAACAACTGTTTCGGTTAAAAAGTTTGATGATGGAGTTCCATCTTGGTTTTTTGAACTAATTCTTATAACATCACCAACACTCACTGCCCCATAAACTGATGAAGGAACTGCGGTTGAAACTGATGAGGTTGCATCTAAACCTGTAACTTCGGCAATAAATGTTCCACTATTATCACTAAAGACAATATCTACTTCATCCGTCTTACTACCAATATTAATAGTAAGTGTAGATGCCAAACCATTATAAATTGTGCCTGAAACAGATGTCATTTCTGGTATTAGATTTGTTGCTACCCAATTCGAACCATCCCAAAACTCTAATGACCCAACATCTGTGTTAAACCGTGTGTGTCCATATTGAGAATTGGTTAATGTTGGTCTTTCTGCTTGCGTTCCAGCAGGCATTCCAATACTGTCTGTAGATGCACCAAAATCTGTGTCATCTGCTTTAATATCGGAGTCACTTCCTAGAAGTTGTGCTAATTTTTTTGCGTTACTGTCTGACATTCTCTATTTCCTAAATTGGTAGATATCTAAACCTTAGTGTTGCACCGTTAGCAGGTGCAGTTGTAAATGTTAAAGTTGTGCCTGAAATTGTATAATCCGTAGTCGGCTCCAAGCATACACCGTTTTCGTGAACCAAAACTGATTCTACCGTATGACCAGTTGTGATTGTGAAATCTGTTGATGACCCATCTCCAGTTGCACCAGTTGATGAATAACTAAGAGATAACTTTGCATTTGTAACTGAGTTATCCAATATAGTATCTATAATATTGTTAGATTCTGCAAGTTGAATAACTTGAATATTGTTTGTTCCATTTGAAGGGGCACCAGTAAAAATTATATTTGAACCACTGGTTGTATATGCATACGAAGACCCATATCTTTGATATACATTATCCACAAACACAATAATGTTTGCACCATTACCAACACTTGGAGTTCTACTTAAACTGAAAGTTGTTGTCGAACCATCACCATTGAAAGTATCAATGGCAGGAGATGATGTTGCTTGAGTGGCCACGAGCAACTGTCTACCCATATACACAATGGATGCTCGAGCATTATTGTCTGGTGCTTCTGAAAATGTCAACGAACCACTTCCACTGGAAGTAGTTACGGTATATGAATACTCAGGCTCTTGGACGATACCGTCAAGAACGATTAGTAATTGTGTTGCTTGTGATACAGGGTAATCCAAAGCAAAAGTTGTTGTCGAACCATCACCCGAAACAACCTGTCTTTGAAATACACCGTATGCCGGTTCTGCTCCAATATATGCCATTATTCGTGTCTACCTTTAATTCCGTTCATGTCTATTTATTCAACTGCATCCCAAGTCTGGTCAGTTTCGTTCCATGTATAATTATTGCTATTATAGTCATCTGGTCTTGGGGTAGGTGGTTCCCATTTGCAAGTATCCTCATTTAATGTCCAACTAGGGAACTTTTGAGGAGAGATAAATGCATCTCTTACTCTATCATAGGTATAACCAATCCCAGCATAATTTTTTCTGAGAGGTGTCCCATCATCTTCTACACCAGTATCACAATTATAATGTTTTCCACCATGTGTATTAAAAGAAGTTTGAATCCATTCGCCAGGAGAGTTATCTACAAAATTTTCAAAAAAATCATCCTCGGCAACTATAACTTCTGTTACAATTCCATCTAATACTCTTGCGTAATGTGCCATATTTATTTTCTCCTAGTCCAATTCATACCGAATAACAACAACACCAGAACCGCCGTTACCAGTTCCTACTGGAGAAACCGTGTGAGTTGTTGCTCCACCACCAGAACCAGTATTTGTTGCACCGGCGGTTGCACCAGTGCTACTGTTTGTATTTGATATTCCACCAATACCATTTGTAGATGTTTGTGTTTCGTATTGCCCGTTATCATTACCACCGTTACCACCAGCAGCATAATATGTATTGGAACCTGTAATGCTCTTTTGAAGTCCAGCACCACCGTATCCACCTTTACTTGCGGCACGAACATCACCATCCTGTCCAGCTGCACCAGCACCACCGCCGCCGCCGCCTCCAGAACCAGATACATCACCGCCTCTGTTTCCTTGTCCAGATGTTCCAGCACCACCAATTCCGTTTGCAGCTTCACCAGAACCGCCTCCGCCAGAACCACCAGAATTCGCATTGGCACCACCACCAGAACCGCCTCTACCACCACCAATAGCAGTTTGACTATTGAATACTGAATTAGAGCCATTCGATGCGTAAGGGCCACCGTCACCACCAGAGTTGGCTCCGGCACCGCCTCCACCACCGATAGTTACACTGTAACTATTTCCAGCAGAGAATGAATCAGATGTGTTGTGAATTAGTCCACCAGCACCACCACCGCCTGCGTTATCGTTACCACCACCGCCGCCACCAGCAACAATGAGTGATTCTCTAGAAGAGAACGACACACCAGAAGGAACTGTGAAAGTTCCAGATGATGTAAATCTGTGAATTCTATAATCACCAGAGGTTGTTATTGTTCCACCACTAGGAAGACCTGTAGCAGTTATTGAAGCAGATGAAGATGTGGCACTGTCACTGTTTGTTACTCTGACATCAACAACATTACCACTAGTTACATTTGAATAAACTGCACTTGGGACTGTAACAGTTACAGAAGTATTACTAGTAGGAGTTACTGTAACATTTTCATCAATACTATCATCTGATTGATTAAAGTTTACAACCATAGATGAAACCAAAAAGTTATTACCAGTAATTGTAATGTCAGAAGTCCAACCATCATAAATTCTACCAGATGTAGAACTAATTACAGGAATCTGTGCAGAAACCTTTTTCCAAGAAGTGCCATCATAG
>Ga0181380_1000039_pt1 | contig 49905 bp, 25 predicted proteins | sample 3SPOviralmetaG_FD_130116 | JGI IMG/M metagenome (GOLD analysis project Ga0181380, IMG submission 130116) | Marine viral communities from the oligotrophic San Pedro Time Series (SPOT) site, San Pedro Channel, CA, USA - 3 SPOT_SRF_2009-08-19 | ecosystem: Environmental > Aquatic > Marine > Strait... | reverse complement strand
CTACAATAAGCACATACCAAACAAAGGACATCACATGAGCACAGCAACCGACACCACGTACAACGGATGGGCAAACTACGAGACATGGAACGTGTCGCTGTGGATTGGCAACGATGAGTTTCTCTACAACACAGCGAAGGCATGTGTGAAGTTCTGCAGCGAGGACGAGACACCATGGGAGAAGTTCCAACGTTGCATGACCGAAGGGCAGATCGGACGGATGCTAGGCAAGACTGATGACGGTGTGGCATGGGATGACGACGCCATCGATGCAGATGAGATGAATGAGATGATGGAGGAACTCTGAGGGTAGCACCCCTCACGGGGGACAGGGCACAGGGGTGGACAGTTAAATGACTGTTATATGCCCCCCGTTGCCCCCTTAGCGATGCGCCAAGCGGGTTGGGACTCCTACCCCTTCCCTAACCTACAAAAGTATCCAGACGAGCACTAAATATTTTTGCAAATGGTTTTTTCAAAACCTTCAAACCCAAAAAAATTTCCCAGCAAAAAAATGCCTGAAAAAGCTGACTTTAAGGATTACGATAATATCCTTAATAATTTCGATAAATTCTGCGACGAGTTTGAGTCGCGAGCATCTGAAGCATTCAATAGAGGTGATCAAAACGATGGAAGAGTTACAACAGCAACAGCAGAAATTGGAGATAGTACTCCTCCAGCTGTCCGAGAGGTTGACGAGCCTGGACCAACGGATATCGCAATTGGAGCGCCCGCAATTGATGTATAGGCGTCCGAAGGGAAGTGACTATGAAAGTCTCTCAGAGACGTTAGATTATCTGCATAATAATGTAGAGGGTATTAAGAAGGATCTATTACAAGTAGCGAAGACGGTATAATGCCCGTACAGATTGTCCCATCACCGAATGTAATAGTAAGTGGTTCAAGTTTTGTCTTGAATCCAGCTCCTAGCACGGTATTATTTCAGGATAATATTAGGACATCAGCAAATCCGTTGTTGTATGAGTTAATATCTCCCAGTCTTACGATAACTGTGCAGGCGGTGGGAGGGTGTCCTGATCCTGTACTACCCGAACTAATCACAAGTATATCGTTAGTACCTGGGCAGGGACCGAGTGGTGGTACAGGACTAGGGAATAGTATTGTAAGTCTTGTCGATATTGCTGACAAACCCGTACCGAACATTCCCGAGTATAGTATGCAAAGGGGGTGGATAGAACCTAGGATGAGTTATGGAAATGTTGCGAGTGGTCCTGTACCGACGTTAGCATTAGTAGGACCCTTAAGGGGATATTATGGTGAGAAGTATTTTTACGACGCCGAGTATATCTACGCATCATACTATTCAGGGAGTCCAGAGTTTCAGGGATCCTTTTACGATGAAATAGCCGAGGGTATAGTACCTGATGTGAATCGGTTAACTGCTATCAATCTAATATCAGGTAGAAAGTTTTTAGAGTTAGGTAAGATCCCAGAGGATGCTGAGTCGATTACATTAGAGATGTTTCCTCCACCAGCGATTCCGATTACACTAGAACAATTAGCAACTGATACTGAAAGTGATGTTTTAACAGAAGGAAGTGATTATTTGGCATCATTTCAACCAGAGATTAGTAGTTGGGTTAAATGGCGACCATCTTTTATTGAAATTATGCAGTATAACTACACATTAGTAGTAACACATACATGTCCTCCATTTGTTACATCGTTTCAAGGAAAGATGTTGGTTGAAAACAACTGGACACCAGCAGCAAACCGTTTATCATACTACATAGATAGGCAAAAGGGGTTCTTAGATACCCCAGATGGAAACTTTATTTCACTACCATAATGGCAACATTAAGACCCGTAAGTAGACTTGGTGACATTACAACTGGACATGGTTGTTATTCACCATCAACAGGTGTTACTAGTGCAAAGACTGTATTTGCTAATGGATTACCTGTACATCAAGTTGGTAATACCTTTACCCCACACACCTGTGGTCAGGATGTCCACCCAGACGTGCTTGTAGGCGGTTCTGCGAAGGTTATAGTAGAGGGACAACCTGTTTCACGTTTAGGTGATGCATTAGCGCCTGGAGGGGCATTAATGGCAGCAGCATGTTGGACGGTATTTGCAGCAGGATGATTTTGTGGTATAATATGGGAGTCAATTGATTCAGATTATGGCAAAAGCAAAAGTTGGACTAAGTGGTGGCGACACAATTGAGTCAAAACCAAAGCGCACTCGTCAAGGACGTGGTAAGCACACCAAGTACACAGCTACATCACGTAATGTTGCAAAGAAGCGTTACCGTGGTCAAGGTAGATGAATTTAATCTGCAATCTCCCTGCAGAAAAAGTTTGGGTTCGTAGAGAATACTTACGCGATCATCAAGATGGACATGGGGAGTTTGTTGAGGGCGTCTGGGTTGCTGCTAAAAGTATACCTGGGCGTGCTTTTTATTTTGAAACATACTTACCAGAATATGGTGCGATGTATGATAAATTACCCATAAGTGCATTTGTACGATCTCCCCAAACCCCAGTCATAGACATGGATCTCAGCAATTTACAATTTTGGAATTGCATGGACTATGGAGTAATGGCAATCAACAAAGGTTTTGTTGCACAAATGGAAGTGGAGATCTTTACTCGTAATCATGGATTACAGAAGGGTAAATATTTGTTTACATTAGATAACTATCATGCAAATCCTGATGTGATAGATAATAATGTGAGCGAAACTCCTAATGAGCACAAATCGCACAATTGTATTGCATTAGAGAATGGTCAGTATGCTTTGTATCCCAATAACAGGATGCGTCTGTATGACCTCTCTCTGACCCCTGAGGCACCTTTGTTCCCCGACTTTAAAGTATCTACCATAGAGTATGAAGTTGAAGGAGGAACGGACTGGGGACGCCTTGGAGACACCGATGATTATTTTTGGCAAACTAATGACGAACGAAAACAACAGCAGGAAACCATCCATGGACAAACGAGTGGACAAGAGTGAAGACTTTAGGCAATCTGGGATGACACTCATCACAGAAACTGATAGTGAAGTGCATCTTAAAAGAGCACGAAAGATGAAAGATGTTAAAGAAGGAGAATTCTTTGACAACAAACAGGAATGGGCGGACGGATTCTGCGGTAAGTGATAAATAGTAACAGCCTATTGCTGTGTCTAAATGCCTTCCTTTCAGACATTTAAAGACTTAAGTGTCACATTTAAGAAACACCCCGTTACTGATGATTTGGTAACGGTGAAGGATAAGGCAGCTATTGTACAGTCAATCTCATCTTTACTGTATACAATTAAAGGTGAGAGACCATTCCAACCTCAATTGGGATGTGATTTGTATAAGTCATTATTTGAACCGCTTGATTTTGCTACCGCTGGTGTAATTCGATCCCAAGTTCTTGACGTACTACGAAGGTACGAACCAAGAATTACTATTACCGATATCATCACTAATGTTGATGAAGAATATAATGGGTATTCGGTTGAATTATTCTACACTATTGTTGGTAGAGATGATACACCAGTAGCAGTAGAATTCTTCTTAGAGCGTACACGATAATGCCTTATACTCAGGTTGCAAATTTAGACTTTGAAGATATTAAAGTTGCTCTAAAAGATTACCTTAGAGCAACATCAGATTTTACTGATTATGATTTTGAGGGTTCCGCCATGGCGACCCTTTTAGATACACTCGCTTATAATACCTATTATACGGCGTTTAACACCAACATGGTGGTGAATGAACTATTCATAGATTCTGCCACCCTGAGAGACAACGTAGTAGCGATTGCGAAGCAATTAGGGTACAGACCCAAGAGTGCTACTGCACCTGTCGCTTATATTTCATTTACTACAACATACCAGAATCCCACGAACGATACAGAACTTCTATTGAAGAAGGGAACTGGATTTGTTGCCAATTACGACAATACATTATATCAGTATATTGTACTTGACGATGCAAAGGGTCAAGTATCAAATGATGTTGCAACATTTACTGATGTTCCAGTTTATGAAGGAACTCAAGTTGTCAACACCTTTACAATCAATACATCTTTAAAGGATAAGAGATACGTATTAGACAACCAAAATATCGATACTAATACTATTAGAGTAAGAGTATTTCCTAATGGTGGTTCATTTAGCGAACCTTACCTAGTTGCAGATAACATTTTAGAAGTTGATGGTAACTCAAAGGTTTTCTTCTTAGATGAGATTGAAGATGAGAGATACGAAGTTATCTTAGGTGATGGTGTTCTTGGTAAAGTAATCGAGAATGGATCTAGAGTTGAAATTTCATATATTACAACAAATGGTCCTGCATCAAATGGTGTAAGATCATTCATCTTCTCTGGAGTTCTAGAAAATATTTTTGGTGTTACTCCAACTACAGTAACAGTAGACATTACTAATATTATTCCTTCATCTGGTGGTGAAGAGATTGAGACTACAAATAAGATTAAATTTAATGCACCAAAATCATATAGTGCTCAGAATCGTGCTGTAACATCACAAGATTACAAATCGATTGTCCGTACTTTATATCCATCTACTAGTGACATTATCATTTTTGGTGGTGAGGATCAAGAACCCCCACAATATGGAAAAGTTTTTATTGTATTGAAACCAAATGATGCATCATACCTCACTAATTTAACCAAACAGAGAATTATTGCAGATCTTAAGCAATACGTAGTTGCTTCAGTAGAACCTGTTATTGTTGATGCATCAATCTTGTATGTTGAGATTAGTAGTAAGATTTATTTTGATGGAAAAGCGACTGATAAGACTCCAGCACAGATTAGAGATAAAGTAATTGGTTCTGTTCAGTCATATCTGGACACATCTGATACTGAGAAGTTTAACGGTAAGTTTAGATATAGTAAAGTAGTAGGAGTAATTGACGATACAGATCGTGCAATTAATTCAAACCTTACTGAAGTATTCATGAGAAAAGATTTTTATCCTCTTCTTAACTCCACGTCATATTATGAGATCTGTTTCCAAAACCCATTTGACAGGGATTGTGATGATCCAGTCCTGTCGTCTACTGGTTTTAGAGTTACAGAATATCCTAATTTCGATGTCTATATCGAAGATAGGGGTGGCAAAATTGTCCTATATAGACTAGATAGCGTAACTGGCGAAAAGGTTGTTCTTGACAGCGATATTGGCGATATTTATTATGAAAAGGGCGAACTTAAAATGTACAATCTGACTATCATTAAAGGTAGTTTCTTTGATAATCGCATTTCAGTTAGAATAAAACCGCTTTCTAATGATATCAAGGCACTCCGTGAGGTTTATCTTGATGTTGACGTTGCTAATTCCTCGTTCACTGCATACAAAGAGTAAAGTAAATGGCTGCTGTTAAGACCAAAAGAATTTCTACTCTGATCGAGTCACAGCTTCCTGAATTCATTTCTACTGAGTATGAACTTTTTGGAAAGTTTGTTCAGAAGTACTATGAAGCACAGGAAGTTCAAGGTGGAACTCTGGATGTTATTAATAACCTCCAGAAATATGCAGATATCAATTTTTACGAACAAAATTTATTAAAACAGAAAGATACTCTTGCTGTTTCTATTAATGATACAGATACTACTATTACTATAGTAGATGCTAGTTCATTTCCAGAAAAAAATGGTTATGTAAGAATTGAAGATGAAATTATCTTCTATGAGACTAGAACAGACACAGAACTGCAGAAGTGTGCCAGAGGTGTCAGTGGTAATACAACTCTAGGAGATCTATACGATTCCTCTAACTTTGAAAGCACAACTGCTGCTTCTCATGTTTCAGGGAAAGAAGTACATAATGTCAGTAATCTTTTCTTATATGCATTTGTTAAGAACTTTGAGAATCAGTACCTAGGTGGATTCCCCGAAAAGTATCTAAGGGGTGAGGTAGACAAAAGAACCCTTATCAAGAATATTCAAAAGTTTTATAGAGCAAAGGGAACTACTAGCTCTATCAAATTTATCTTTAATTCTATTGTTGCTAAGGATGTAGACAACAAACCAGAAGTTTACAATCCAAGAGATTTTACATACAAGACTTCAGAGTCTGACTGGGTTAATGTATATGCCCTAAAGTGCAAAGTTATTTCTGGAGATCCAAAATCTCTCATCGGACAAAAGATTATTCAGCAACCAACAGATGAGTATGCATACTCGTCTTCTACTGTTGACACCGTTTATGAAGATGGAACTTCTGATGGTGAAGTAATTTGGAATATTGTATTAGCACCAGAGACTGTTAATGGTGAATTTGCAGTATCTACTAAAACTAGATTAGAAAGACCTCTACCAGACTCATATGGTGTAGGTAAAAAGATTGATGTACACTCTACTGTATATTGGGATAGTTATGGTGAAGTTCTAGTAGGATCTGAATTTATTAAATTTGATAGAAAAGTAGTAAATCAATTTAATATTAGTAAAAGAGATAATCCTATCTCTCACCCTCAAGGAACATCTGTTTACAAACCAGTAGTTATTGCTGGTAATGGAGTAGAACTATTAACTCTTGGTGTTACTTACAATCTATCTGTTAAAGATGCACAACCATATTCTTTTACTGATGATAAAATTCAAGTATCGGAACCAGGATTTAGAGCAAATGATGCTAAAATTCTAGCACCTGGATCTAATAACACCAGATGGATGCTGAATCAGTGGAATCCAGTATCATCTCCAACTAATTTAGATGTTTCTGCATCTTTATCTGATATTTCGACAAATGTATCTGCTATCTTTGAAGATGAGCAGAATTACTACATCACAACTTCTGGTTGGCCAACATACAACATCCTTGACAGATATCCTGTTGATGTTCCCGTTCAAGATCAGCAGTTGCTTAGAATTATCAGAAAAGAAGCAATTACTACAACTGAGACATATAGTACACCAAAGAGTGATATTGGTGTATTAGTAAATGGGGTAAGACTGTTTGGTTTCAGAGATGAAGAAAGCATCAGATATGGTAAACTAAAATTAATTGATGTTAGCATTAGAGGAAGAGGATATAACACTCCACCTTATGTTCTTGTTGATGGTCTTCCATTTAAAGCTACGGCAGTAATGGTTGGACAGGTTGTTGATAGTATTGAAGTAGATACAAAAGACATTTTTGTTAAAACTCCAACTGTAGAAATTACATCAGGACGTGGTGCTATTGCTAGAGCAGTTGTAACTCGTGGTGAAGTAACAAGTATTGTTGTTGAGAACGCAGGTGAGTTCTATTCTTCACCTCCTTTAATTAGAATTAGAGATAAAGCAGGCAGAGGTAAATTTGCCGAATATATTAGTGTTGTTGATAATGACGGTTCTATCATTAGTATAGACAAGGTTTCTGGTGGTAATCTATACACACAAAAGAATGTTGTAGTTGATATTTTACCAGTTGGAGAAGGTGCTACAGCAGTTCCTTATCTAAAAGAGTGGAACAAAAATAGATTTGAAATTAATAAAACTAAATTAGATTCTCAGTATGGATATGTTTTTGCAAATCGTTATAATGTTTTAGAGTACGGATATGGTCAACTTGCCAATCCTAAAGCAATTAGAGTACAGTTATCTGATAACTTAGATAGTGCTGATTCAGAACCATCTGTCAAGACCCACTCGCCTATTCTTGGATTTGCTTATGATGGCAACCCAATTTATGGACCTTTCGGATACACCGATCCTTTAAATGGAGATAGTGGTATTTCTAGAATGACTTCTAGTTTTTCATTAAGAGGAAACAGAAGAGAAGGGCCTGCTATCAAGAAATACCCCCTGGGAACGTTTATTGATGATTATCAGTATTCCCATAAATCTGGATCTCTAGATAGAAATAATGGAAGATACTGCATCACGCCAGATTTCCCACTAGGAACTTATGCGTATTTCATTACTGTTGATAGCAATCAAGTACCACAATTCCCCTATATTTTAGGAGAGAACTATTATTCACTTCCTGTAGATAGTAATTACAATTCTTTAATTAATCAAAAAGATATCCCCAAAAAAGCAAAGAGATTCTTTACTGCTGGAATGCCAAGAAATGGCGAAGGTTTGGTTGCTAATATTGGAGAAGTTTCTGCTGGTTCTGTAACAGGACTAGACATTCAGAGATCTACAACGAATTTCTCTGTTAACTCCAAAGTCTTCCTGAACAATCTTGGTACAGATGGAAGAGACTGTGAAGTCTTAGTAGAATCAGTAAAAGGTAAAGAAGTACAATACTTACAGAGTAAGGAAGATAAAGTTGTAAAATTAACAACTATCCAGAATGCATACTTGTTTGAAGATGATTTCTTAAGACAACCAGCATCTGGTGCATCAGGTCAAATTGTTGGTACTGTTACTGATGATAATGTTATTGTTCTGAAGAATGTAATCGGAACTTTCAATAACACAGGAACATTTTCTGCTGACATCAAAACTTTCACTATTACTATAGATCAGGATAGTAATTACACTAAAGGTGCTATTCTTAGTTTGACTGATGGTATCAACCCACCAATCGCAACAGGTGAAATTCTAGAAGGAACTAGCAGACAAAATGTAGTTAAAATTAAAGTTCTTTCTGGTACTTGGGTTGTTGATGACGATTACTTCTTACAATCCGATAACCTATTCAATACTTCTGGTTCTAGAATAGTTACTATTGTATCACTTAGTGATAACTTAGAACCATTTGATGTAAACCAAAAAGTTGCTCTAATCGAAACAACAACTCCACATGGTTTAGGTATTAACGATAAAATTACTGTTGATATTATTCCAGAGGATAATACAAAAACAGAAACTTGGTATATAAGAAAGAGACTATATCAAGAAGTAATCTTTAATACACCTAAAAATTCTTCTGTTGTTGAGTTTGATGGTATCGGTAGAATTACCACTCTAAACGGTGGCGCTGACTATACAGAAGGATTTTATACAAATGTTCCAATAACTGGTGGAAGTGGTACTGGTGCTACTGCTACTATTCTTGTATCTTCAGCTGGTCAAGCTTTTAGTATTATAATTCAGAATGGTGGAACTGGATATAAAAGAGGAGATTATCTAGGTGTCGATGATGATCAACTACAAAGATCAGGAGCATCACTAAGTTCTGCTAGACTTGCAGTTTATGTTGATCATGCTGGTATCAGTTTTGATTCAAATACAATTACTTTAAAGTCTTCAAATGGTTTTGCTGTAGATGATATTATTTCAATTGGATCTGAAATTGCTAAAATTGTTGCAATTACTGATAATCGTCTTACGGTTGAAAGAGCACAGGAAGATAGTAAGGCAGTAGATCATTACAACGGAGCAAAGGTTTCTCTATACAAACCAAGATATCACTTCACTCCAGATTATGCAATCTCAAATGAACTAGGTACTGGGTTTATTAGAAAATATGATTTTACAACTCAGAAAGCAACTATTGTATACAACTATTCTGTTGAGAAAGAAACAGCAGCAAATGTAACTATTAGTACAACATTCTTTGATTCTGGTAGTCCTGAAAGATTAGTTACGGTATCTTCTGTAGAAAATCTTAAGTATAGGTTTGAATTCTCCGAAGATAACTTAACATTTACTCCCAATCCTACTATTTCAGTTCAAGAATATTATCGTTATATTTTTGATACCTCACACTCGTCTCTATTACAAACTTATTTCGATCTAAGTCCAAGTAAGAGTTACAATCTATTAACATTAGAAAAATTTGCAACATCTCCACTCCCTGGTAGTTCTGGAGCATTTACTGATGTTAAATTTGGTTTTGGTTGGAGATCAGCAAACGCTGTAGCGAGTGAAGACAAACTAGGAACGAATTACCTCAATTTTTATTACTTCGACAATAACGATGTTGTTGAATCTGATGATGCATACTTAAAAATTATCAACGATCCTCTGCAAGGAGAAAAGACGATTAATTATGTGACATCAAATCGATTTGTTTATGATCTACCAGCAGAACCTTTATGGGACGGTTCGGGAAATATCACGTACACCACAACAGGTCAGTTTGCTGTTGGAGAAATTAATACTGTTAAAATTATTAATACTGGTGAAAATTATAAAAAAGTTCCTTTGATTCTAGGTGTAAGACCAACTGAAAATAACATAGGAACTGCTACTGTATTATTTGATACTGTAACTAATACGATTAGTGGTGTCGATATTGATAGCCTAGGATCAGGATATGTCAATCCTATTGCAATCATTACTGACGGAGATGGTAATGGGGCATCATTCAGAGTTGTTCAAAGAGAAGGAAAACTATTCTCTGTTACTGTAGATAAACAGGGACAAGGGTATACCTATGCACCAACTATCGAGATCATCGAAAGTGATGTTGAGATGTATGCAAAAGGTGAGCAAATTGGTTTACCAAGAACCGTTAATATTATTAAAAACGGTGCTGCATACCATCTTGACAAAACTATTGCATCTAAGGTAACTTCTAAGTATACAGTATCATTAAAGAACTTTAGTGGTAAATTTAAGAAAGGAGAACTGATCACTCAGTCTATTAATAATTCTGAAGTACTTCGTGCAAGAGTCTCTGAATACAGAGAGGGTTCTAATTTAGTAAAACTTGAGAATATTGAAGGTATCATTAGAGAGAATGTTGTTCTGAAAGGATATATTTCTAAAGCGACTGGTGTTGTTACTAATGTATTTGTTTCTACATTTGAGAATCAAATTAGTAGTTTCTTTGACAACTTAGGATACTATACATCAGACAAAGGAAGACTTGGTGTAGCAAACCAGAAACTAACTGATAGTTTCTTCTACCAAGACTATTCATATGTTGTCAAATCCAAGACATCTATTGAACAGTGGAGAGACCTTATCAAGTCTACCACACACCCTGCTGGATTTAAACTGTTTGGACAGGTTGATGTAGAAACTTCTGCTAAGTCAGAAATGCCTTCATCTACTGGTGCTGGTGCTAGTTCGTTTACTATCCTTCAACTCTGGGATCCAGAGAAGAATAAAATTACAGTAGAAAATACTCGTAGAGTAGTAACACAAACTGTACAGAAGGTTGAAAATACCAGAATTAGAAAAGGTTCGGGATCTGCAGCAACTTCAGAGTTTAATTTCAACGAAACTCGTGCTTTCAATTTCGTACTTGCTGCACCATTTGATGGTTACTTTAATGAGGATGGAAAATTAAAAGGAACAACTTCATTCCAAGTATTAGATGAATTCGGAAACGCATTCTTCCCAATTAATGCAGAATCTTTAATTGTTACTTTAGATGGTATTCTCCAAGAACCTAAAGTTGCGTATACTGTTAATAGAGACAGAATTATTTTTGCACAACCACCTTTAGGTGATAATGTAAAATTGACTGGTCAAAATAAAGGAGCATCTACACCTTATAATGGAGTTACATTTTTAGGTAAAGCATTCTTCTTTAAGAGAAGTGAATACAACACAAGATATCTTAAGAAGATTAGAAATATCTTCCAAAGAAGTGGTACATGGATAGACTCAGCAAATCAAATTGAGAAGAACAGACAGTTTATTATTGAAGAAACTGTTGGATATGGTAAACAAACCCATAATTCCCTAGATTGGAGTACAAAACTAGATGACTATAGTTTAGATATTGGACATATTCTAGACGCTTATAGTCATGACCTTAGATTTGGTGGTAATGCCAAGACAACTGATTATGCAGATATCTTTGAGACTTCTTCTGATTATATTACAAAAAATAAAGTTCAGTCTCTAGACATTTTTAACTATGCCACAAGGTTAGCAAAACTTGCTGTATTGAACTGGGATACTACCGATAAAGATGTCACATATATTCAAGGATCATTTACTGTTACTGTAAGTAATTCAAATAGACTTGCAGTTGGTATGTTCATCAGTTCTGGAAGAGCATTCTCACCAGGAACTAAAATTGTTTCTATTGAAGATGTAAATCATATTACAGTATCAAAACCTGCACTTATTAACTCTGGTGTTGGTCCTGGTGGTGCTGCATTTGGTCAAACTAATCTGTCTGGTACTACTAGTGGAAGCACTATTATATCAACTAATACAGGTGTAGTACAACCTGGAAATGAATTTAGTGTTCAACCAGGAGATGAACTTATCGTTCCTCTATCATTCTCAGGAACTGATGAAGCAACATTCTTTATGAGTGGTATCAATAATGGTACATTCTATGATGCTTCTAATCTAATTGCATCTAATAAAGAATTTTTACAAGAAGAAGTTAGTGGATTTGTTTATTCAAATTACACACTTACTGCTGGTGGTAGAGCAAAGTGCTACAGAGACTTAGGTTTTTTAATTGACAATATTGTATACCACCTAAGATTTGGTGGAAACGAAAGAGTTGTTAATTTTGCACAACTTTATTATAGTAATAAAGGATATCCTTATGGAGAGGAATTAAACACTATTAATAGATCTCCAGAAGAAACTGCCGCATCTATTGCTGCATGGGATAAGTTAGCAGAATTAATGGTTCTTGCTATGAGAAATACTCTCGGCGCAGGATCACATACTACTATCGAACCATTTATCGATTCTACTGTTACTGCAGATAGTCAATTACCTACATGTATCGAAGTAGAATCTTCTATTAACACATATGTCGATATTGTTAAGGAAATTTTAGACAAGGGAACTGGTATTGTAGAAATTGTAAAAATTAACCAGAATAAACCTGGATATTGGACTACTCGCACAACGTATTCCAATTATAACATACTTCCAGATCCTCTTATTCCAGATAGTGAGTGTGCAGATGTCATGTCTGCAGTTGATTCATTATATTCTGACCTAAGAGACATCCTTTATAATGTAACTATTTTACAACAATTACCAGATTATATTGACGGAGAGACAAAAGAGTTCGATCTCTACTGGGAAGACGGTACAGAAGTTATTTCAGAAAATTATGAAAACTTCTTAATTACCATTAATGCAGTTTTACAAGAAACTAAATTTAATGCTTCTTATCCTGGAGATGACTCCTATTATATTGATAGAACTGTTGTTCCTAATAAATTAGTATTTGATGTTGCTCCTATCTGGGATCAGTATGAAGGAGCGAAAACTCTTGGCGAACCAACAGCAGTAGAAAAAGTTTCTGCTATTGGTATTGGTAATTACAAGAGACTCACAATTGATCGTAATCTAATCAATAATGTGAAAACGGGTCCTTTCTTAATTCTTGATCTAGAAGACCTTACAGTTGCTAATATCGAAGAACCTGATTACCTTTTAGTCTTTATTGACGGAGTTCTGCAACAAAAGGATGTATCGTATACTGTATCTGGTCCAAACATCAGATTTACAGTTCCAATCACTACTCAAATGAAGATTGACATGAGATATCTCTATGGAAGAGATATTGGTCAGATCTTGAATCTGTATGATTACAACAAAGACATCTATTATGCTAAAGGTAGTTTATCAATAAAACTTACTTCAAATGCTAACATCGTTGAAGATAGATCATGGATGGGATATTACAAAGGTTTACCTATTCAACTAGTCCAAGAAAGATCTGACGGAACATATAATGTTATTGGCGAAGTATTAGACTATACGGTAGAGTCTGGTTATTTAAAAGCAAATATTTTTGGTTATAAATCTAAGTTACTTGATCGTAATCTTACACTATTAATCAAACAGAATTATAGCATATCCTTAAATTGTTCTATTGACTTAAGTAGTTCTTCAATTACTTATGATACAGATGAATCGGGAAGAATGCTTCTTTCTGGTAATGATCAGATCTGGCGTGGAACTATTATTAGAAAATCATATAGAGACCCATTTGTAAGTCTTTCTAATAATAGTACTATTAGAGTAGAAGGTGAGGATGCATTTAGAAAAATTAAACAACTGCCTTCTATTCTAACTAGTAGAGAGCAAAGACCTCAGGAACAAGTTTCTAATTCATACTTTGCATCTGTAGAAGTCCAGTCATATAACGGTACTACCAGAGGCGAAGGTCTCAGTATTGTTCCCATCATGGAGAAAGATGGAAGCGGTAAGTTAACTGGAAAGATTGAAAGACTTGATTGGAACCAGAGAAGTTATGATCCTATTACTCAACCAACTGCATATCAATATTATACACCACCAGTAATTGTTTTCGTCTCTCAAAATGGAGATGGTGGCGGTGCAAGAGCAAATGTTCTTGTGAGCAAAGGTCAAGTTATTAGTGTAGATCTTACTGATCCTGGTTCTGGGTATACAGAAGAACCTAGTGTAATTGTTTCTAGAAAGTATGATGTTATCAAAGATAATGATATTGGTGTTGATGAGATATTCGTTGGTTTCAGACCGAATCCTATTACGTTTACACTTGCAAGTTCGTCTATAGTTAATGTCTTTGGTAATCAAGTCTCTGGTATTGATACCTTTAGTTCTATTCAATTCAATAGTCCTGTTGATACTGATAGAGTAATTACAGCACAGATTCAACTTGTAGAAGACTGTGGTGGAGACTTATCTGCTGGTGTTGTAGCACCTATTCTTAAGATTGATGATCAGTTTAATAGACAAACTCTTCCTATTGAAACGGTACATGCTGGAACTGAAATTAATGCATATATTGAGACTCCAGCGGAAGTTCTTAATATCTACTCTGAGTCTAGATCTCTACGTCTTGGTGCTGAGAGACAAATTACTCAGAATATTCAGAAGGTCATAACAAATGATGTTCTAAGTAATATCAATTACTATGAAGTTGCAGCATTCTTGAACGTAGATCTGGATCTAACAGATACTGTTGTTTATATTCCAGATACTAGCAAGTTCAAGAATAATGGTTACTTAATGATTGGTAACGAAGTTGTAAGATACTTCCGTAAGATTAATGATCGTTTCTTAACTGTAAGTAGAGGAGAAGATAATACAACTGCACAATTCTGGGCTGCAGGAACATATCTGAGACAGATTCCTGATCTCGTTGCTTCTACATATGCAGGTGTTACTCTTGTTGAGTCTGATTCTCAAGTTGTTACTATTCAACTTGTACCAACAGAACAAGCAGTTACCGAGAGAAATACCAATCGTCAAATTGTAACTCCTGATGTTGCACCTGTACAAACTACAAGAGTAATTGAATTAGAACTCCAACCACAAATTGTAGTAGAGTCTATCTCTAATGTACAATCGCAGGTTGTTTACAGACTAGAAACTGCTTTACAGAATGTACAATCGTTTGAAACTGCTCATAATGAAACGAATGTAAGAAATGAATTACAGAAACAGATTGATGAGTTCTACACATTTAATGTAACACAGACAGTAATTTCTGTTTCTGTTGATCCAATCGTAGAAAGTACATCATACATTACATTTGTTACTGATAGCGTTTCGGTAAGACCTTCTGAAACAGTTACCACTATTGATTCTATCACATATAATGAAACTACTGTTTCCAGTACAGTTCAATCTATTAGAACTGAACTATTCATTAGAAAGAATTCTTTAGAATTGCTTCTTATTCCACCTGGATCTGGTGCTGTTGATGGTTATGAAGAGAGTATCTTTATAACAGACCCAGTACCGACTAGACTGAATGGATTCGTAGATCTCACAGATGACTACGGTGTTGTTCAGAGAAATAGTAACGTGGTCTTTATAACAAACTTGCTTTCTGGTGCATCATCTGGTTATATTGGCGATTATGCCAAGACAAATGCGGGACATACTATTAGTCACTTTGACGGATTCTTCGATGATGGATCCGCTAATGTTTCGGGTATGACTATTGAAGAAGTCACGCTTTACTTCTCATCACTTTCAATCAAAGATTTCTCTTCTAGAGGTAATTCTAGTTTCACAATCTCTGGTGAGAAATTTAATCTTGCACCACCATCAATACAAAATGGTGTCACATTCACAACATCAGATCTCATTAACGGAGTGATAGATGTTAATTCTACCGCATATTTTGAGTCTGAAGGTTATCTTGCAATTAAGTCAAATATTGGCTCTTCTGCAGGAACTCTTGCTATCATTCAATATTCTGGAATAACTGCAACTTCATTTACTGGTTGCATTATTATTAGAGGAACGGTTTCTCTATCTACTGGCGATGAAATTATCCCGTATTCTATCTCCTAAATAACCGTATAAATATAAATAACCTTGGCACATCACCCTACGTCGGAAAAAAAACATGGCTGCTATTATCTCTGATAAATTTAGAATTTTTAATGCTAGGCAATTCTTAGAATCGCTCAGTGAAGGTGCTACGGATACTAGCGCCGAACGTTCCAGAATGTACTTCTTTGTCGGTCGTCCACAACCCTGGAAAGCATACTTAGAAGTGTATGCAAAAGACGGTGGCACGTTCACCGTAGGAAACGAAGTTTACGTTGGAACATATGGTTCCACTGCATTCCGTGCAACTGTTGCTGCAGTATATGATAGTGCCCTTCTTTTGACCGACGTTTTTGGCAGCAGCGGTACAGCATCGACTCCAGCACTAGGTACAACTCTAAAGGAAACTGCAGACGGTGGTTCAACCGATACTGCTGTTACCGCTAAGACTGGTGTCTATCGTTACGGTACTGAGGACATTCCACCCCTTCCTCTTGATAACCAGAGAGAAAAAATGGGTGTCTATGACGAAATCATCGCTGCTAAGCGTATTACCGATGCTTTCGCAAGAACAGTTATCCGTCGTTACAACTGGGACCTAGTTGCTAACCCTAAGTATGACATGTGGAAGCCTGACTACTCAGCAACTCCTGCTGGTGGTGGTCAAGTTGGTAAGCAAACTGCAACTGCTGCTGACAGCATCGCTGATGCTAAGTTCTATGTAATGAACTCTGACTACGAAGTATTCAAGTGCCTCTATAACGGAGAGGATCCTAGCAACCTTCAGGGTCAGAACGCTACTGAAGAACCCAGAACTGCTGGTGGCAACTATGCTTCTGCTACTGGTCTCTATACAGAAACTTCAGGTGCTGGATACATCTGGAAGTACATGTACACTATTCCAACTGATGATGTTCTAAGATTCCTATCTTCAGACTTCATGCCAATCGTTCTTCCTTCCAACCCATCACGTACTAACGTAGCAGCAGCTGCTGTTGCTGGTGCTGTTGACGTTGTTTTGGTTGAAGATGCTGGTTTAAACCTTCCTCCTTCACAGACTCTTTATACTAGCGTCAAAGGAGATGGTACTAATGGCGTAATTGAGTTTGCGACTGACGGTTCAGGTAGTGTCGCCTCCGCTTCTATTCAAGCAGCAGGTTCAGGTTATACCTACGCTAACGTTCTTCTAGGTAACGGCAATCTCTTCTCTGATGCTGGTCTAACTGCAGCAGTTTCTACTCCTGCTAACGCGACTGGTGCTCTTGAAGTTGTTCTACCTCCTCAAGGTGGTCATGGTTCCGATCATGAACTAGAACTCAACGGTAAGCGCGTAATGACTAACATTCGCCTCACCTACGCTGAAGGTTCTGGAGACTTCCCTGTTGATAACGACTTCCGTCGTATCGGTATTATCAAGGACCCATATGAGTGGGGAACTACAACCTTCGCAACTGCAGACACTCTTTCTGGTTTGAAAGCAGTTAAGATTACTGGTGCTAACGCAGACTACATTCCTGATGAGAGAATCACTCAGACTGTTACTGGCGGTAGTGCATATGGTACAGTTGTTTCTTGGACACTCGATAGTGGTTCGACAACTGATGGAGTTCTTAAGTATCTCCAGACTAACGATGCTCACACCGATCAAGGTATTGTAAGAGCATTCGAGAGCAACGGTTCTAACGCTGTTTCAGGTGGTCTATCCGCTGCTGCTGGTAACGTAGACACTGGTTACGCTGGCACACTTCTAGGTGTAGACTTTACTGCTGGTTTGGCAACTCCTGAAGTTGAGAACAACTCAGGTGATGTAATTTACCTAGAGAACCGTCGTCTAATCACTCGTGCTCCTGACCAGATTGAAGACATCAAACTAGTCATCGAATTCTGATCAAAAGATCATAACTTTAAGTCCCCCGAGAGATCGGGGGATTTTTTTTATCTCTACTAAATACTAGGGACTAGATACTAGTATTTGGCGGAGTACGATGCCTCAAAAGACGAACCTAAATGTAAATCCTTATTACGAGGACTTCGACGCGAGTAAGAATTTCTATAAGATTCTTTTCCGTCCTGGATATTCTATTCAGACTAGAGAACTAACACAAATTCAATCTATTCTACAGAATCAGGTTGAAAGTTTTGGTAAGTATGCTTTCAAGCAGGGAGACTTAGTAGTTCCTGGTGAAGTAGGTCTAAACACCAAACTAGATTTCGTTAAACTCTCTTCTGTTTCTGAAGTTGCGGTTAGCGAAGGTAATGATATTGTATACAAAAAATATAATATCGAAGATCTAATCGGTCTAGAATTAAGAGGATTAAGTTCGGGTGTTACTGCAACTGTATTAGAGGCACAGTTAGGGGAACAAACGACTTCAGATACTCTTTTTGTCAACTATTTAAATAGTGGCGATTCTAATAGTGACGCTACTTTCAGACAAGGTGAAACGTTAGAAGTAATCGACGGTGTAAATACTCCATTACTAGTAGTAGGAACAGATGGTAGTGTTCTACCAACCAGTATTCTAGTAACAAATCCAGACACAGGAGAGACGACTTCTCTTGAAAGTCCTGCTATGGGTTATGGTTCTGCTGTAAAAGTAGAAGAAGGCATTTATTTTGTTAATGGATATTTTGTACGTAATAGTACTGAGTTATTAGTAATTGATAGTTACTACGATAAACCATCTGTAAAGGTTGGTTTTACTATCAAAGAAGAGATTGTAACTCCAGAAGAAGATGATTCTCTATATGATAATTCTATTGGATCATCTAACTATACATCACCTGGAGCACACAGACTAAGAATTAAACTTTCTCTAAAGAAGTTTGAATCTAACGAAGCAACTGATAAGAATTTTATTCAATTACTCACAACATCTAAAGGTGCTGTAAAGAAAAAAGTAAGTCCAACTAACTATAATCTATTAGAGCAAACTCTTGCGCGTAGAACGTTTGATGAAAGTGGTGATTATATTGTTGAGAATTTTTCTGTAGACATTAGAGAATATGCACAGAAAAATAGAAATAATGGTGTATATGCTATAGACGATCTTAACTTATATAATGGTCTTACTGAGCAAGAAGCATCTAAAAAGATGCTTGCTAGTATCGGAGCAGGAAAAGCATATATCAGAGGATATGAAATTGTTAACAAAGAGACAAAGTATCTTGAAATCAACAAAGCAAGAGAAAGTCTGTCTAGCGATAATTTAAGATTAAAATCAAAAAAACTTCCTACGTTCAGTATAACAAATACTTTTGGAAGTGTTCCTCTAAACAAAGAAGGTGCAGATCTAACTGCATATCCCTTTGTTAACTTATACTCCACGTATAATGATGGATCTGTTGGATTAAACGATACAGAAAATGCAATAGATTACAGACAAACTATCAACAGAAGAGGAGAATTCTTTACTTCTGATGATGCTATTAAAACAATTGTAGTAAATGTAACTAGCACAACTAGTACATTAGCAACTATTACTGATGGTACTTTTGAAAGCAATTTAGGAACTTTATATTTTATTAAAACCAGAGATGATAGTGGTAATGCTACATCGATTGGTAGTATTAAAGCACTCTCATATGCAAAGGTAAACAAGCCACTTCTAAATCCTGCAGAAAATGCTTTGTATTTGGAGTTGACTATTGCTGGAAAGAAAGATGATATCGAGCTTCTTTTCCTTGAGTATGATTTTGGAGATGTTAATTATCAAAGAAAAATATTCTTGAATGCAGCAAATGCAAACACAGATACTCAGCAATTAGGTAATATTGTTGATTATGGAGAAACTATTACTCCTGTTATTGGTAGAGTAAAACCAAACAACTTCTTCTTACAAAAGAGAGGACCAGGATTCAATTCAGATTCTGATATTGTTCTATCTAGAGGACGTTTGGCAGAAGGTGGAGAAACTTATAATGCTACATTTGGTTTATCCTATTTTGATCCAGAATTTTTCACTCAAATACTTCTAGATACAGTTCCAACAGGTCAATCATTTGGCGTTGGTAAATATGTTTTTGGTATTAGAAGTGGAGCATATGGTGTTGTAGAAGGTGCTCCATCTGGAGTATATTCAATCGGAAAGAGACTTTTTGTTAAAACCTTATCTGGTAGATTCCTCTCTGGTGAAACTATCAGAGATGAAGATAACAATATCAATAAAGTTGCAAGTGACAATACTATTTCACACTTTGTTGTTGCTAATCGTGGTCAAGGATATGCAGCTGGTACTACACTTGTTATTAATGGTGTAGAATATGATGCATCTGTTGTTGAACTATCTGGTGTTGGAAGTTTCTACTCGGCAATTATTAAGAACAAAGGTGCATTATCAACAGAGTATGCTCAACCACCACTAGTTAGTTTAAAGCAACCAGATGGTACAGTTGGCAATCCTTCACAGATTTGTGTAGTCCTTCCCATCCTTACTAGAAATTCTGTAACAACATATACACCACAGAATGTAAAATCACTAGCAACTAGTTATGGTTCTGGAAGTGCAAACGTATTTACTGCAGATGTAGTTACTGATTCTGCAGAGTTTGCAGAAATCAAACCAGTAACAGATTTCACTTTCTTTGGATCTAGAGGATATAACTTTATTGAATCCACAAGTTTTAGTGCTGATGCTAGTATTTTGCTACAGCAAGGTGATGTTGTTCAGTTTACTGATTCTGATAATAACATCGTTCGTACAACTGTTCAATATGCAACAGAAAACGAAGGAATCTTTAAGTCTAGAATTTATTTGAATACTGTTCTTCCAGCAGATGTTGTTAACAGTAGTGTTGTTAGATTACGTGCCCGTGTTATTAGTGCAAACCAAGGAACCTTAATCTACCCAACGGGCAGTAGGCAAGTTAAGCAAATTAGTGCTGGTCAAGAAGATACAAAAATTAAATACTACTTTAGAAGAGATTTTGTTACTACAGCAGCTTCTTCAGGTGGTATTATTACATTTGCAGCACAACTAGCTTTCGGAACACAAAGGTTTGCTCCATTCAGCGAAGAAAACTATATCATTACTGTACTAGATCCAGGTGATGCTCCTAATGTACATACAGGAGATATCATTTACATTAATTCAGATTATGTAGATATTACATCTTCTACAGATACTGCTAGTGGATTGACATCGGGAAGTGTTAGTCTCAACTTACCAACTAAGTATTTTGGTGCTATTCCTTCTAATGGAACATATCCAAAACTTAAATTGACTGCGACTATTGAAACAGAGAATGCAAAACCAAGAATTAAAACTTCTATTAGAAACCAGAGAATTGTAATTACATCTTCTGGTGATAGAGTTATTCCTTTTAGAGGAACTGACTATGATAGTGAAGTTGTAGAAACTCTCTCATATTCAGATGCTTATAGACTCAGATATGTTTATGAGGGTAGTGCAACACAACCACCATCAGTAGACACTGCTGGTAATCTTGTATCAGGTACTGACGTTACTGATAGATTTACTTTCGATAATGGTCAGAGAGATACAATTTATGATGTATCAAGAATTGTTTTAAAACCAGGTGAAGAACAAACACTAGGACAGTTAGTTGTTTGTTTTGATTATTTCGATCATTCACAAGGTGATTTCTGTACAATTGATAGTTACATTCATGAAGCAGGTGTTACTGAAGACGAAGTTCCATCGTTCAACTCTTCTGTTCATGGAATTGTAAGTCTTAAGAATGTACTCGACTTCAGACCTAAAGTAGATTCCACTAAAACTATTAGTGGTTTCCAAGATGAATCATCTTTGTCTAAGTCCATAGGTGCATTTGCTAATTCTGGAGCAGTTATTTCTTCTTCTCCTGCATGTGATGAAAACCTAGGTTATACTGTAGAGTTCAGTCAAATTGAATACCTAGACAGAATTGATGGAGTATTCCTCAATAAGAAAGGTCAGTTTATTGTTAAGGAGGGTAACTCTTCACTTAACCCATCTAAACCAGATCCAGTAGATGATGCAGTTGCTCTCTTCTATGCTTATATTCCAGCGTTTACACAAAACAGCAAGGATGTAAGAATTACTCCTGTTGATAACCGTCGTTACACGATGCGTGACATCGGTAAACTAGAGAAGCGTATTGAACGTCTTGAGTATTATACCACTCTTAGTGTTCTTGAGCAACAAGCTCTTAATATGCAAGTCAAGGATGAAATTGGTTTTGACAGATTTAAGTCTGGTTTCTTGGTAGATAACTTTGAATCTCATAGAACAGGAAATCTATCTTCTCTGGATTATCAGTGTGCAGTTGATTCTCAGCAAGCAGTATTGCGTCCACAGTCCAAAGAAGATTCATTTATTTTACAAGAAGTTAATACTAGAAATGATCAGAGAGTTGTTTCTGGTTATAAGAGATCTGGAGATATTGTAACTCTTCCATATACAAGTTTAGAGTTGCTTGGAAATAGTTTTGCATCTAAAACTTTAAATCCAAATCCATTCGTTGTTCTTCAGTACGTTGGAGATGCAAATATCTCCCCAAGTATTGATCAATGGTATGATCAATCTGCTGAACCACTAATTGTTGATACAAACACAGATCTATACACAATTTTCTTATCTAAGTTAGATGTAAAAGAAGCATTCTCTAGTTTACACAACTCCTTTGTTATCAACTGGGTTGGTTCTTCCCCTGCATTTACATCAATTAATTCTTTAGGAGAAGTTAATTCACAGAATGCACAATCTACAATAAGTAATGCATCCGTTTCTAGTTCTTCAAATATTAGTCCTAAGAATAACGATGTTGCTAAAGGTGTTCAGTCTAAAACTGTAAGAGGAAATACAGTATCCTCTTCCATTCAGTTCTTTGCAAGATCTGTTCCCATCAAATTTGTTGTAAAGAGATTAAAACCAAATACAACTATTTCTATTTTCTTGGAAGGTAGAAATGTTGGTCGCTGGACTAATCCAGATTTAAGATTTACTGGTATTGCTGGTAACTCCCTATCTGCTTTTGGTGGAACTGTAACTACAGATTCAAATGGTAATGCTAGTGGTCTAATTCTTCTTCCTGCAGGTGCTCCTCCTAGAGAAAATGCAACCTGGGGTGGAGATGTTACTACAGTTGATTACGATACAGATGCAGAAGAAATCAGAATTGGTACTGGAGTAAAAACATTTAGATTTACTTCTAGTTCTACTGATGAAGATAAGGCAGATGTAGATACTTACGCAGAGGTTAAGTATTATGCTACAGGTATTCTACCAGAAAATCCAGTAAGTATCATTTCTACAAAACCATCTTTCTTCAAAGCAAATGAAGGTGTTCAGTTTGTAGATAGCAATACCGACAATCCTGTCAGACCAAATCCACTAGCTCAAACATTCAAAGTTGAAAACTACGATGGTGGAGTATTTACTACTGGTGTTGATCTATACTTCAATAAAAAGAGTAACAGTATTCCAATTAAAGTATACTTATCTAATGTAGATTCCGACAAACCAGGCAAAAATATTGTTCCTGGAACAGAGAAAGTTCTTTCTCCATTCACATTCCTCAAGTTCTATACTAATGGAAATGTATATGTTACTAAAGGAGAATCTGTAACTGGAGCAACTTCTGCTGCTCGTGGTCCTGTTGAAAAGATTGTTGATAAAAATGGAACCGAATTGATTCCATCTGCTTCTGGAAGATTCTTACTTACAAACGAGCAAGTATATACTTTGGTTCTATCGAATCATAATGGTCGTTCGTTTGCACAGAACGAGAACTTAATTGTTCCTTCTGTTACACTTGCTAATAATACTCAAGGACAAAACGGACTATTGACAATTGCAAAAGATAGTGGAAAACTATCATCTGTCAAGGTATCTAATACTGGTGGCAATTATGATAATGCTATTGTTACTGTGGAGAGTCCTCAGTTACCAGGCGGATCTGTAGCTACTGTTAGGGTCGAAGTTTCAGAAGGTAGATTGTATAATGCAGAGATTTCTCTAAATGGATTTGGTTATACCGAAGCTCCACCTATTGTCATCAGAGGGGTCGGTAACGGCGCTGGGGGCGCGGTAATTGAGACAACTATAGATATTGACACCCCTGCTGTTAGAATGGGCGTAGCAATCGATTCTGAAGGGATCACTAATTCCACAACTCCAACACACTTCGAGTTTGATCATCCAGTATATCTTCAAAATGATACTGAGTATGCTATCGCAATTGAAACTGATTCTGTTGATTATCAGATGTGGGCATCAAGACTTGGTGAAATTGATATTGCTACTAGCACCGTTATTACAACTCAACCATCTCTTGGTTCTGTATACAGATCTCAGAACACAGAAAACTGGACAGAAGATAACTTTGAAGACATCAAGTTTACGATGTACAGAGCAGAGTTTGATATTGAAAGAACTGCTGAATTGCTCTTATCTCCAGAAACTCTAGGATACGAATTACTATCCAAGAATCCATTCACAACGAATGCTACTGCAAATACTAATGCTACATCCAAGTTGTTTGGAAACAACAATTATATCTTTAATGTTAATCATAGAGATCATGGTTTTGAAGATTCTGGAAACTCGTATGTATTCTTTAGAAGTGCTCAAGAGACAGGTGGTATTACATCAAATGTATTGAATAGTAGATTGTTTAAGGTTTCTAATAGCGGTATTGATCGCTATAATCTCACCTCTCCAATTTCTGCATCTGGAAATATTTCAGGTGGTGGTGAAGATGTTTATTCAACATATAACAGAAAGTTTGAAACTCTATACCCACAGGTTCAGTATCTCACATTTAGTGGGACCACTTTAGATACTTCTGTTAAGACTACAAATGTAGTTCCTGTTGATGCTGAATTGAGTACATTTCCATCGTATTCACAAGCACAATATGAAAAGACTTTCTTAAATGAACCACATTATTTTACAAATCAGAAACTAGTTATTTCTGAGATTAATAAAATTATGAATAATTTGAATGATTCGTTAGTATACAAATTAGATCTATCTTCTACAGTATCCTACCTATCACCAATTGTTGATCTTTCTACTACTAGTGTCAAGACTGTATCTAACAGAATTGAAAAAGCAAGTGGACAAGAAGATAGGTATGGAAGAAGAGATCAAGTAATCCAATTCTACCCAATCTATAAATTCGCAGTTGACTTTAACGATAACAATCTAGGAGTAGGTCAGTCTATTGAAGGAAATACTTCAAAAGCAATTGGTGTTATTGCTAAGATTGAAGATAATACTGTATGGGTTAGATTAAAAACTACTCAGTTCTTTGCTACTAACGAATATCTAATTTGTGGTGATCCTGTACCTCTTGATCCAGGTGAAACAGCATCAGATCCATGTCCAACTAATATGGAACGTATTAGTGGTCTATGTACTCCAGTAGCTACAATCACTTCAAATCCAATTCAGGTATTTGTAGATATTGCCAATCTTGCTACTATTGTTGCTAGAAATCCATCTGTAATCCTACAATCGTATGATAACATCATTACTGGTAAGACAGTTCTTTGGAATGACAAAACTCAAGAGTTGACTCTAAGAATAGATACTCAACCAATTGCAAATGACTTTACTGGAAGAATTAAAGATAGTGTTCTTTACAATAGAAATTCTATTGTTGCTGACCAAATTGATGATATCTTCCGTGTAGGTGATATTGTTAAGTATCCAACACAAACAGATGATGAAGCATCCTTCTTAGAAGTTGCAAAAATTAGTTATACTAGTGGAACTTATTTTGTTTCAGAAATTACTTCTAAAAATAGTTCTTCTGTATCAAAATACATCTCGAAAGAAGTATCAATTAATAATCCTGCTACTGCGATGACAGTACACTTGACTGTTAATGTAAAAAATATTAATGATCTAGAAGTACTTTATAAGTACAAGAAAGCTTCAAGTCAAGAAAACTTTGAGGATATTGACTGGGTATACTTTAATGGTAACGGACAACCCGATTCATTAGAAATTGCATCCCCAGAAAATAGTATTTCTAGTGCTGTAGAGAAGCAATCTTCCTATCAGGATATTACTTATAGTGCATCAGATCTTCCAGAGTTTGGAGCATTCTCTATCAAGGTTGTAATGAAAGGTACAGACCCTTCATATGTTCCTAAAATTCAAGATATCAGAGCAGTTGCTGCATTCTAAGTTCCGCGTATGAGTTATATTAAAGTCGAAGGGCATGACGGTCTCGTTAGGGACGAGACCACAGGTGCCATCTTGAATAACAGTAGTTCTGCTATTGAAGCAAGACGCAAACAACGACAGTTGAATTCCGCGTTGGACGACATAAATATGTTGAAGGATGAAGTCTCTGAAATCAAATCCCTACTTAGAGAGTTAATAAGAAATGCCAGCAATTAATGTAGCAAGAACTGATACCTTTGAACAGCAAAGAATCAAAATTAATTCGATTGCAGAAAATCTTTTCAGTATTTCTGCAGGTGGTTCTGACCTATCAACAGGTATCTTGAAAATTGGTGATGGTTCGCTGGTAGCTCCATCTCTATCATTCACTAATGAAGATACCTTAGGTTTCTATAGACCAGATAATCAAACTCTAGGTATTGCTTCTAGTAGCAAAAAACTAGCAAATTTTTCAAACCCTGCTTTTATTAGTTTCAGGGATATCATTATTCAGAAAAATACAGTTAGTGATATTGTAATCACTAATCCTGGATCTGGATATGATGCAGGAACATTCCTTAATGTTCCTATGACAGGAGGAACTGGTGAGAACTTAACCTCAAATATTACTGTAACAGAATATACATTTTCAACAAATAGTCTTGGTAGTGGTTACGAATATGGAGAATATAGCGACCAATACTTAGAAGGAGGAAGTGGTTCAGGTGCAATCATCGACTTTGAAGTTGTCGGTGTAAAAGGAAGTATCACTAGTGGTGGTTCTGCATACTTACCAGGAACATTTACAAATGTTCCAATAGTTAACATCTCTAGTTCTGGATCGGGAGAAACAGCAACTGTTACTATTGCTGGTACTATTAATTACCAAGGAAGTATCACTAACGTTGGTGCTAGTTATACTAATCAAGATTATACTAGCAAGACTATTTTCGCAGCAAACCCTGCTGCAACTTACTCAGTAACTGTAGTTTCTAATCCTGGATCCCCACCACCAAATAATGTTTTTCAAATTGATGGTAATACACAGCAAGCATTAACACTAGACATTGGCAACACTTACAGATTTGACATGTCAGATTCGTCTGTTAGTGGTCACCCTCTAGTATTTCAAACTACTTCTGGTTCAGAATTAGATAGTGATTATTTCCAAGTATTAGAGTCAACAGATAATAATTTTATTGATTTTATTATCAAACCAGGCGCACCAGTAGGTGATATTAAGTATAACTGTGGTATCCATGATGGAATGGGTGCAGCTATTACTGTACAATCTGGAACAACTGGAATCTACGGTCATGGAATGATTGCAGATATCCGTGTGGATACTTTAGGTGAAGTAGTCGAGTTTACTATTACATCTCCTGGTTTCGATTACAATCAAAATGATGTAGTAACATCTGATCTTCCTGGTGGATCTGGATTTGAATACACTTTAGGAAGTCCTGTTTATGCAGGTATCGTTACTGCCATTTCATTTAACGATGATGGAGTTGATTATGTACAAGGAGATACATTAACTATTAATGATTCTGATGTTGGCAGTAAAGGCGGTAGTGGATTTGAATTTGAAGTAACATCACAACCTGGTGCTGTAGATAGTTTCTTCTTTGTAGCCAAAGGCGAAAACTATCAAACAAATGACACACTTCAGTTACCAGATGAGACCACAGGAATTAGTGGTTATGCTAATGGTGAAGTTGAGTTGGAATGTGACTATACAGAAGGAAGTTCCACAGTTTCGATTACGGGTCAAGGAGAAACTACTGCTAATGTTAAAGCAGGAATGGTTGTAAGTGGATCTACAGATTTTGAAGGTACGGAAACAGTTGTTAGTGTTAATAGCGCAACTTCAGTTACTTTAAGTTCTGCTGCGTTGGGGGATGGTACTGCTGTATTAACCTTCGCGTCAAGTGATCCTGGTGATACCATGACTGTTACTGATGTAACAGGCATTTTTCCTGGAATGGAAATTAAAGTTACATCTGGTGATGCAGAACTTTTTGAAGGAACATCGATCTCAAGTATTGATGGTAATACACTAATCCTATCAGATGATACCGTACTTCCTGGTGATGGTGTTTTCACAGTTACTCCTACATATGGACCAAATCCAACATCAGATTTAAATTTAACTGTAGGAACTCTAGGTGTTGTTGATGGTATTAGTGTTAATAATCCTGGTAATGGTTATGTTTTCCAAGATCTACTAGCAGTTAATGCAACATCTCTAGTTGCGCCAGTAACTTATAATGTTACTAATATTGATGTACAGATTGTTACTTTTAATGGAACAATAGCATCATCTGCTATTCTTGGAAGTGATCAATTTGCTGCTGGTGGAGATCCTTATAATGTAATTTACATCAAAGAAACTGGTGGTAATATTGATTACATTATTATTCAAGAAAGTGAATTTGAAGATGGCGATACAATAACAAATGTAAGATCTTCTGTAGACTTTGATGTTAATACTGCAACTGATGGATATCGTTATCTTATTAACAATCAGTTAGAACCATCCATCACCATGTATGCTGGTGATTCATATATCTTTGATGTTTCAAACGATAGTAATAATTCACACGTATTCTCTTTCTCTGAATTCAGAGATGGTATTTGGGCACCATCCTGGATTAAGGATGTTTCTGTAACTACTACAATTTCTTCTGCACAAATAACTGTTGCTAGTACTACAGGTATTCTTGCTGGAATGGCAGTAACAGTTACAGATGGACAAGGTATTGTTTCTAATACTTTTGTTGGGTCAGTTGATAATGCCACTACTATCACTCTAACAAAACCAGCTCTTGCTACAGGAACTCTTACTGCAGATTTTAGAGGTGTAGAATATACAGATGGAGTAGAGAGACTAGAGGGTCAGGTAGTATTCAGACCAACAACAAATACACCCGCAACTCTGTACTATTATTGTGGAGGACTTGGATCGGCCCACGCAAATGAAGGTGGATTTGATTACGATGAAGTTGCCATCACAATCGATTCAAATAACCCAAGAGTATTTGGTTCTGGTGCAGAATTTATTGTTGCAGAAATTGAGACTATTGATTCTATTACGGGAGATGTAGAAACAGGTCTAATGACTGTAGATTCTCTTACTGCAGTAACTTCTAGTATTGACGAATCTACAGTTAATACCAAAGGAACATCACCTATTTACGAAGCAACTACTTTCCTTAAATCACCAGAAATTCAAGATGCTGGTGATGGTCTTTCTGTTACTAGTATCAATACAACTTTCTCAGGGAATTTAACTGTTGGATCTACTGGTTTTGTCGTATCTGGTGCTTCTGCTAATTTAACAACATCAGGTGTTCTAAAAACTACAAATCAACTGAATGTTAACGATAAGATTAGAATTCAAAATAATGTAGTTTCTACTATCTCCACAGATGACTTGGAGTTATCTGCATTTACTGGAAGAGTTGTTAAGGTTGGTAATACTACTGCGCTAGTTATTCCTTCTGGTTCTAATGCACAAAGACCTACCAGTCTTGCAGCAAATGGTGCTATTAGATTCAACACAACAACACAACAGTATGAAGGTTATAGTGAAGATACTAGTTCTTGGTCTTCTCTTGGTGGTGTAAGAGATTTAGATGGCAATACTACCATTTTAGCAGAAGAAAGTATTGGCGTTAATGATAACACTTTGTGGTTCATTAATGATGACATCAACTCGATGAAAGTGAAGAAAGATGAATTGATCTTTGAAGCTGCTAAGGAAATCAATTCTACCAATACGACAGCACCATCATATATTAACTGGGTTGCAAACTTCGAGTATTCAACTGTAGGTTTATACTTAAAGTACGGTATCAATATTTTTGAGATTGTTACTATTGGTACTAGTGCAACCACAGGTAATGCTCCAACAGATACATCTGGAAATACTTTCCAGAATGGTACTATGGAGTTGAAGTGGACTCACCTTGCAGTTGGTCCTATTGTTTTTAATGAATGTGAAGAGATCAGAATTGGTCCTGCAAATAGTCTACCACTATCAATTAATGGCGACCTTAGATTAACTGAAAATACTATTTCTACAGATGTTAGCGACATTATATTGCGTCCAAATTCTGGCAAGAAAGTAGTTATTGATGCTGGAACAAGTATAGTAATTCCTGTTGGTGGAGATAACGATAGAGGTGTTTCTGTACAAGGTTCTATTCGTTTCAATACAACTTCTTTACAGTATGAAGGTTATGACGGCAATAACTGGGGTTCGCTTGGTGGCGTCAAGGATGTTGACCAGAACACTTATATTATTCCCGAGACTTCACCTGGCGCTAATGAGAATATTCTCTTCTTCTATAATGACAACAACAATACTTTACAATTATCTGCCACTTCATTAGATTTCTATGCAATTGATACTGTAAGGTCAGTTACTTCAGATGAATTTGAATTAACAGCATCTCTCTTGAGTATTGATGCAGGAGCAACTACTTTAGATAATACTTCTGCTACCAATACATTCCTGCATTCCACAAAACAATATTTTGATATTGGTATTTCTGCTGGTCTAACAATCGATCCTGTTCTGAGAATGGATGATCAAGGAGACTTGTTTTATAATACTGGATTTGGAACAGGAACCTTTGATGGAATTAAAATCTTCGATAAGGATCTTAAGAACTTAGAAATTAATGATCTACGAATTCACTCGGTAGATTTCTCTCTGGTTAAGGGTGGTATTGAAACTAATGGATATAATGTTTATGAAACCGCAACTGAAAGATCAGCAAAGGTTACTGCAAGTGCAGAAAATATTACAACAGGAGACAAGGAATTTGTAGAGTTTACTGTAATTGATGATGGCACCGATGTGTACTTTGCAGAATACGGAAACATCCTTACTGGTAATAAGTTACTAGTCCCCGCATTTGTCTTAACTGAAAATAATGAGGTGAGACTAAATATTGATATGGACAGCAATATTGCTGAGACGCATGTTGTAAGAGTTACTATTATTGCCCACACCACTAAGAAATAACGATGGCAAGTATACAAGAGAAGTTTGATTCTGTCGGTGGGTTCTCCATCGACAAGACTGTTATTGTCGATGAGGAAAGAAATGCTAAAGATTTAAATACTTTAGAAATCAAAAATACTCATTTTACTGATAGTAAAGTACATAGATTTATTCTAAGAGGAACTAATACTGCTGTCTTAGCATTAGATCAAATTGGAACACAAATCACTATAGATAATAATACAGTAAACTTTATTACTGGTCACTATCTTGGTGTCAACCCAGCAGGAACAGTTCACTCTGGTAAGATCGAGACTATAGTTTATTGTGATACTAATGGAAATACTAATGTACTATCATCATTAGTAACTGTTGTGAAAGATGATATTCCCATAGGACAAACTTGGAGTATTGTACCATTAGGATCAGTAAACCGTTTTAGTTATTCTACAACTAGAGCAGGTACAACAAACAATATTAAGTGGGCAGTATCAGTAGAGCTCGTAGCAATTGAATGGCAGTGATGCTAAATATAACTGAGGCAAAATAGGCGCAGGTAGTCAGCACCATGAGTTTTAATATCAATTCCGATAAAGAGTTTTTTAGAGGTTCTAAACCACAACTCATCGGTGATAATGAGCTTACTGTTAGAGTTGGAGTTTCTTCGGCAGAAAGAGAAATTCTACGAGCACAGCTTGATGAAGTTACAAACCTTCCCCGTGTAGGTATCAATAGAACTGGGGAACGTGTCAATAACGTTGCCATTACCTCAGGTGGATCTGGATATACCACGCCACCTAGTGTTATTCTTGGACCACCACAGAAAGATACTGGTGTTCAAGCACTAGCATCTGCTTTTATTTTCAACGGTCAAGTTGTTAATATCGCTATCAACAACCCTGGTACTGGTTATACTTCTCCTCCGTCTGTAACTATTAATAGTGAGTCTGGTGTAGGTGCTACTGGTGAAGCATTCCTTGATACTGTTGACTATGAACTTGATATCAACGGTGCTATTAGAACCTCAACGTCGATCATTTCAGATACGGCAAGAATTCTAAACCTGGATATTGACAACTTCATTACGCCAGATGCTGCCTTCAGAGCACCAAACCTAAAGAATTTTGTCAATAACACAGGTGTTCCCTGGTCTCCTAACGTTATTATCCAAAAAGATTCCTATAGATATTTTGGCGCTAACGTATATCAGTCAATTAATACAGGAAAAACAGATCCAGAAATTGCTCCTGTTCATGTTGATGGTATTGAGCTCAACGGAGAAGTTCAATTCAAGCATATTGGTTTTCGTGTTATTGACGAAAATTCCTTTGCTTACAACCAAACGGGAGATGATGGAATCTTCCCACGTTCTGTAACGCCTCTACTTGGTGATAGATCTGACAAGATTGCTACTACGGAATACGTCCTCAACCTAGCAACGAATGACGTTGGTGGTCGTATCTATGTTTCGCAGCAGATTGGTAACGACGAGAATGATGGTCGTTCTGCTGTAAACCCAGTTAGAACAGTTAAGAAAGCATGTCAGTTAGCATGGACCACTCCTGGTGTTAAAGAAACTGTTATTGTTTCTGGTGGTGATTATGTAGAAGATAACCCCATTTCGATCCCACCTGATGCATCCATCGTTGGTGACAACTTGCGTCTGGTAATTATCAGACCTGCCAACCCTGGCAAACACATCATGAAGTTCGGTGATAAGAACTACATTATTGGTGTTACTTATAGAGACCAAATCGATTCCCTTGGTGATCCCGTAGCAACCTGGGACTTTGCTATGGTCTTTGACGATAAGCAAAGAATCGTTATCGATAGTGATGTAAATGGAGACTTTGGTGTTAACTTCCCAGTTGGTCACCAAATCTTTGGACCAGACCAGTTCCGTGTTGACTTCCAGGAAAATACTGGTTTGTCGAATCTATCAACTGGACTAGAAGTAGTTGGTATTAACACTGGTTCCAGAGCAACTATTATTGGTGTAACTTTTGACACTACTATTGGTTCTAATGCTTATACTACTGGTACTCTAGATGTTACCCTGGATAGTGGTTCTTTCCTAGAAGGTGAAAGATTTACTTATCTAGTTACTGGTACTGCTGGTGCAGATACCACCTTAGCAGTTACTGAAAGTGCAGGAGCAAATAAACTTAAGGTAACAGACGATCCTAGTACAACTATTCCATCTGGTAGTTATGTCTATCTAGAGGATACATCTGGTGATGCGTTTAATACAGGATTCTATGAAGTAAAAGATATTGATGATGATAATTCTCCTAATCACTGGATTGTAGAATTTGTTCCTATTCTAGGAGCATCTGAATGGGACTTTACTGCTGCTACAAGCACGATTACAATCTTTGCTGCAAATATTGTTACAAATAGTGTTGATACTACTTCACTACAATCAATTAGAGCAGAAGGTGAGGTTGTAAAATTTAATGAAGATCTTACTGCTACTCTACCTATTCAAAAGATTGACTTCTCTCTACAGGGAGATCCAAGTATTGCAACTGGTGGTTTCCAAGAAGAACAATTTGGTAGTGCAGAAGATCTAGGTGGTATTGTATTCTATACCAACGAACTAGTTGGTAGATCAAATATTCACGACTTTAGAGAAGGTGAAGAAGTTGAGATCGTTGGTCTTCCAACACAATCTCCAGACCTATCATTCTTGATGGGTAAGCAGAGGATCTATAAGGTTCTAGAAGATGCTGATGGTCGCGCAAGACGTTTTGTTATTCCTAAAAAGTTCCCCGCATTAACACAAGCAGATTTTGATCCTGGTCAAACTGCAACAGTTAATACTTATAGTAACAGCGTTACATTAACTCTACTCAACTCTCCAAACACATTCCCAATAACAGCTCCAGTAGAAAGAAGATATCAGGATGCCTGTGTATTCCTTCGCAACAACAGAGACTTTATTGCAGATGAAGTTGTTGGTAGAATCAATAACGAATTTAAAACTGACCACTTCGCAGTATATGATGTTGGTGGTACACCAACTGCACAGTATACTCCGTCCGATGCTGGATACGATCCAGCGACTGGTCTAGTTACATTTACTGTCAACAACCACGGATTGTCTGTTGGGGATGGTATTAGAATTGATGACGAGGGAGTTGTCTTTACTTGTGCCATGGATGGATACAAGACAGAGCACCCTGCGCCACAATCACATCATTATTCTAGTGGCAAGTCGCTACCTATTGTAGCAGAAACAACAAATACTTTTACAGTTAACGTTGGTGCATCTGCTGCTAACCAGACATTTACACCATCACTTGTTGAATATGATCCATCAACAGGTAACATCACACTAACAGTCGGACCTCATGGTTTAGATGTTGGTGAAGGAGTTGTATTTGAACCTAATTCTTTAAAGTTCACTTGCAACATGGACGGCAACCAATCCGTCAAGACATACCCACGTCCTGGAATTGATCCTTATGCGGGTAAGTCAGTACCTCTAACTGCGGTTACAGATACTACAATCTCGATGAATATTGGTGCATCGAAACCTAATCAGTATTTCACACCAACTGATGCTACTTATAATGCTGCAACTGGTGAGATGGTCGTCACCATAGGTCAGCATGGTCTTGGTGTTGGTAGAAGTGTTGTTCTCAATAACAATTCATTCACCTTTACATGCGATCAAGATGGTAATACAGAGCAAAAATCTTATCCACGTCCTGGTGTTGACCCATATGCAGGTAAATCTCTAGAGATTCTTGCAGTTGGATCGACATCACATAGTCCAACTGATGCTGTTTATGACGCATCAACTGGTGTTATCGAATTTACTGTTACTGGACACGGATTTGATAATGGTGATTTCGTCAAGATTGACGATAATTCTCTCACATATTCATGTGATATTGACGGAAATACTGTTGACAAGTCATATCCTAGAGCAAATCATGACCTAGCAAGTGGACGTTGGTTTGCAATTAACAACAAAACTGCAAATACTTTTGAGATTAATATCGGTCCTTCCGATTATACTGGTGCTCACACATTCGTAAGTGCTGATAGCAACTCCTTAAAGAGACAAGACGGAACATTCACCATTAATGTTGGTGATGCAGGATCTGCTTCTGGTTCTAACCATACATTTATTACTGCAACTTCTGGTGCTGTTAAGCACGAACCACGCTCTGCACACACCTTTGCTGGTGCTATCCCTGGTGCCGTTAAGCATCTACCACAGTCTCCACATACGTTTGTAAGAGCATCTGGTAATGCAATCAAAACTGGTGGTTCTGACTTCAAGGTCTTTTTAGGAACCTCACGATTTGAACACACATATATTAGTGGTGGTACGGTAGAGTTTGGTGGTCAGTCATACAATATTACTGCATTCACTTACGACAACGTTGTTAATGGTACTGCAGTTATTACTACTGCTTCTCCAATTCCAAACCTAGCAGAAGACAGCATCGTTAGATTAGATGGTATTCTACTAGAGTGTAACGAAGGTCAGAAGGAATATCCAAGTTACAATATTCGTATTAGCGATGATCAATGTCGCGAAGATGTTGTTCACTTTATCAACGCTCTGGTAAGAGACCTTGAGTTTGGTTCAAACTTCAATATCATCGAAGCTGCTAAGAAATATATCGTTGGCGCTAAGATTGGATTTGTTGAGAATGAAATTATTCAAACAGTTCGTGGTATTGAATATGCTAGAGAACTAGCAATTCTCGCGATGAGAAACTGGAGGACTGGAAATGGTACTCCTAATGATCCTATCTTCTCACCACAGTATTCATCTTTAAACAGATACTTTGACGATACTGTAATCACATCAACTGCTACAAATGCACAAGGTGTTGCTTGTGATGATGTACGATCTTCTATCGATACTTTATCATACCTATGGGTAGATGTTCTAGCAAATAATGCATCTGGAACATATCTAGATGCAGCATACTTGATTGCAAGAAACAAGGACGCTATTGCTGAGCAAGCACTTGCAGATACCGAAGCAAGATATCCAACATTACAATTAAATGATGTAAATCAGAGAAAGTGTCGTAGAGACATTAGATTTATTCTTGCTGCATTAATCAGAGACCTTGTTCTTGGTGGTAACTCTGGCATTATCTTTAACGCAGAACTATATTTCACGGGTGCTGCACTAACTGGTATCGATGCAGCAGTATTGCCTCAAACAAGATACGCATATGAGAGAGTTGAATTCTACGCCAAGGCGGCGATGCGTAACTGGTCTGGTGGTGATGTTATCCAGACTACTCCATCGTTTGCAACATACGATTCAACTAATGGAACTGTAGTTGTTAGCTTCCCAGATCCAACTCAGACAATCACGACGAATGATAGAATTGCATTCCAAGAGGGTGCTCTCACATTCCAATGTGATATGGGTTCTGGTCCTGCCAACCATGCAAGTCCAACTGATAATGATAGAAACTATGGTAAGAGTCTACCAATTATCAGCGTTACATCTAGTAGTGGAGTTTCTACTGTAACATGTAATGTTGGTGATGCAGGAACTGCTGCTGGTGTAGCACATGCATTTGTAAGTGCTCTGACAAATGCAACACTTATTATCTACAACCCAATTGACATCACTACTCCTGTTCCTAAGTTTGAAGATTGGAACACCCTAGTTGATGCTACTGGATCTGCTGCTATCGCAGTTCACACACCATCCACTGCTACTTACAATCCTGCTAACGGCGACTTCACAGTTACTGTTAATAGTCATGGATTGTCCACAGCAAATACAATTCGTATTGCACCTGAATCATTTGTATTCACCTGTGATATGGACGGCAATAAGACCGAACATGCTCTACCAGGCGTCGGTCAAAATGCATACGGAAATTCTCTGCAGATCACAGGAACCACTACAAATACTTATACAGTAAATGTTGGTGCTTCTGGTCCAGATCAACAATGGACTCCATCTGATGTATCTTATAATCCAGCAACTGGTGATCTGGTACTAACAATTGGAGAAGATCACGGATTGTCACAAGGCGAAGGAATCATTATTGATGATAACTCGCTGACATTCACATGCACAATGGATGGTGATGATTCCCAGAAGACATACCCACGTCCTGGAATCGATCCATTTGCTGGTAGGTCTATGCCTATCACATCAATAACTTCAGAAACCATTACTGTTAACGCTGGTATTTCTGGTCCAAACAAATACTTCACTCCTAGTGCAGTTACTTATAATGCTAGCAACGGTGACATGACTGTTACCGTAGGACAACATGGTCTTGGTGTTGGCAGAAGCGTTGTTCTTGAGGACAATTCATTCACATTCACTTGTGATTTAGATGGAAATGCTTCTCAACACACTTATCCACGTCCTGGTAGTGACCCTTATGCAGGTAAGTCTATTCCCATTACTGCTGTTGGAACCACACAGCATACAGCATCTGATGCTCCATATAATGCAGCAACTGGCGTAGTAACACTAACTGTTTCAAGTCATGGATTTGCTAACGGAGATTACATTAAAATTGCAGATGGTTCCCTAACATATAGTTGTGTGTTAGATGGCAATACAGTCAACAAAGCATATCCTCGTGCTGGATATGATTATCCATCTGGTCGCTGGTTACAAATTAGTAATGTAACTACAAATACGTTTGATATCAACGTTGGTCCTTCTTCTTATACAGGTGCTCACACATTTGTAAGCGCATCTAGTAATGGTATTGATCGTCAAGATGGAACTTTCACTATCAACGTAGGTAATGCTGGTAGTTCTTCTGGATCTGTTCATCAGTTTGTATCTGCATCAACTAATGCAATTAAGCACCTTCCACAGTCTGTACATACATTCATAAATGCATCTTCAAATTCCGTTAAGCATCTTCCACAGTCTGCACATACTTTCGTAAGAACCTCATCAGAATCAATCAACGTATATGCAGCAGGATCTGCTCCTCTATGTGCAAATGTAGAATCTACTATTTCCACAGAAATGGAAATCTTAGATGGTATTCTTGAATATGCTTCTGATCCAGATTCAAGTACATCAATTGAACCTGGTTCATTAACTCAAAATACAGGAACTTTATTTGATACATCTAATATTATAACATATCCAGATAACTTCATCTATGATCAGAACAATACACGAATGGCAATTCGTGGTAGCTATGATGATTATCCAATTATTGAGGCATCTCCATATACCCAGAACTCTTCTGTTATCTCCTTCCTAGGTGGTGGCGGTGCTCTGGTTGACGGATCTAAAGTCAAGCAACCTAACTGTCCTTTCCCTGGTCTAGAACTAGATGGAACAGCAACATTCCCTAATCAGGGTAAGTCGATGGTTGCTGCGGCATTCACGATTGTTTCGTTTGGTGGTACAGGATACAAGGTTATCGAAGATGGTTATACTCAGTTAGTTTCAGTCTTCGTTATTTTCTGTGCTGATGGTGTCCTTGCTGAGACTGGTGGTTACTGCTCAATCACTAACTCTGCTACTAACTTTGGTATCTACGCTCTCCGTGGTATTGGATTTAGAAAAGAAGCATACAGCTTTGACGTTGCAACAATTACAAACGTCTCTTCTACTCCAACAGGAAGAACCATCTTTACTGTAAGTGGATTAGGTAGAGAACCACTTGAGCACTATGTTATCAAGGTAGACGGACACACTAACACAAATCCAGATATTGAATTCTTCATCGATTCTGTTGGTGCTGTTACTGTTGGACCTCCTTTCTCAGCACAAATTACTATTGATAATGGTACTGGTGATCCAGTAGATGTTACTAACATTATTAGTGGTCAGCAAATTTCTCCTTCTACTTTGGTAGGCGAAACTATAAGACTACACAGACCTTCTATTGTTAACTCTTCTTCCCACACCTGGGAATTCGCAGGTTCAGGTACTAACTACCTAGCACTACCTGAGAATGGTGGTACTAAAGTTGTTGCTAACGAGCAGGTATCTGAAAACTACGGTAGAGTTTACTGTTCAGGTACTGACGAACTTGGTGACTTTAAAGTTGGTACATTCGCACAAATTGAGAACAGAACTGGTAACATCACCTTCACGGGTACGGTTACCATCTCTGAAGTTGAATTCTTGAAACTGAAAGGTGGCGACACAGTTGTTACTGGTTTCGATGCATCTAACACACTTGGTGGTGCTAACTCTAGCGACTCCAAACTACCTACACAGAAGGCAGTTAGAGACTATATCACTAACAACCTTGGACCATACATCAACAAACCATACTCTACGAACGCTGTTCCTAGAGCACTAGTTGAACTTACTGATTCTGGTAAGATCTCTGTTGACCAGATTCCAGCACTCAGACCATTTGAAGTCTACACGGTATCTAATACAACAGAAAGACTTTCAATTGAAGGAGCTCTTGCTGGTGACATCGCGATTGAACAAGACACATCAACATCGTTTATTCTTAATAACGATCTAGATAGTCAGTTCTTAGGATTTGCTGTAGATCCATCACTACAATTCACTCTAGGTGATATCTTTACTGCTAGTGTTTCTGGCGGTAGAATTCAAGCAACTGAGTACAGACAAGGTGTTGTATACAGAATTAACGTTACTGGCGGTGGTTCTGGATATGCGTCTCCTCCAACAATTACACTCTCTGGTGGTACTCCTCAGTCAGGTAGTGTAGAAGCAAAGGCAGTAACTGTAATTGCAAACGGAGAAGTTGTTGCTATTGATGTTATTGAATTTAACGGATTTAAAGGTGGTAAAGGATACACAGTTCCTCCAACTGTAACTATTCAAGCACCAGCTGGTTCTGGAACACAGGCAACTGCATCTGCACTTATCGAAAGCAGACTTTACGGAGATATCGTTAATAGGATCAAGATTGAAGATACTGATACTATTGAAAGTAGTGATGTACCTTCAGAGACTATTGATATCACTAGAGCAGTCAATACTTCATCATTCGATGCTAACAACTGGGTATCACTATCTTCCAACCAGATCTCTGCAACTGATATCGTTTCTGGTACTATTGAATCTGATAGATTGGCATCTGGTGGTGCTGCAAACTCCTTCACATTCTTACGTGGTGACCAGAACTTCGCACTAGCGGTTCAGTCTATCAAGGGTGCTGAGAAGAGATACTTTGCAAAACTAACTCAGAACTTCAATAGTGGTTCTAGTGAGATGATATTCTCCACTCTACCAGAGGCACTAATCGGTCATGAAATTTTAGACAACGTAACTGGTATTCAACCAAATACTAATATTACTGGTGTTCTAACTACTGGCGGATCAACAACTATCTCTGTCAACAACGCAGCAACAGCAACTATTGCTGCTGGTACTGTTATCGAATTTGAACGTGGTGCTTCACCAATCATCTTTGATTCTACGTATACTCAGGGTAACTTCGTTGATACGATTGTTATTTCAAACGGTGGTACAGGATTTACTAACGGTCAATTCTTTGATGTTGACTTTGTTGGTGGTACTGGTACTGGTCTGAAAGCAAACCTCACTATCAACGGTGGTTCTATTACAGAACTTACAGTTACTGATGGTGGTGCTGGTTACGATGCTGACTACACAATTACTGTCCCACCAAATGCAATTGGTGCAGGTTCTGGTCTAGTACTACTAGCAAAAATTAGTACAGTTAATAGACAGTATGCAAACGTTGCAGTAGACGTTCAGAGAGTTTCTGATCTGACAATTTCATCTGACCTTTACGGTACAATTGGTGTTGCTAGATTCAAGAAATCTCAGTTTACTATCGGTGTATCAGGTAACGGTTCTGTTGATCTTAACGTTGGTGCTGACTCTGGTCTTGACGCTGACCTTCTTGACGGTGCTCAAGGTGCATTCTATCTGAACTCGGCAAACCAGAATACTGGCACTCTACCAACGGATCGACTCGCTGGTACATATAACATTAGCGTATCTGGTTCTGCTGGTAATGCTCTAAGAGTAACAACTGGTACTAACAACCCAACTTCTAACCCAACACCAGATAATTTCGTTGGTGGTATTGTTGCTAACACTATTAACAACAGTGCCAACCAACTAGTTGATGGTGGTTCTAAGAACTTGGTAATGACCATCAGAGCAGGTGGTTCTAGTTTTGATGCTTCATTCGGTGGTGTCAGACAGATGGCATTTACTGATAATGACAATATGTGGCTTCGTGGTTCTGGAACTAGTGTTACTAGTTTCGGTTCATGGGCACTTATGTGGAACTCCCTGAACGATGGTATCGGATCAGGTATGGATGCCGACAAACTTGATAACAAGCAAGGTGAGTGGTATCAGAATGCTCTGAATATCAACTACGGAACTATATCTGATAATAGACTACCAGATTTTATTGACACAACATCTTTCCTGAATACTGTCAAGATTAAATCTTATAATGGCGATCCTCGCTATAAGATCTATGTTTCTGGTCTAATCCTCAATACCTCACCATTTGTTCCTGGTAACCCAGTTAACCTTTATAATGCTAATGGTCAGGGTACTGGTACAATCGAAATTGATAATATTATTATCAATAACGACACTATTGATAATGCTAACGATTACACAATTATCATCGGTAGACTTACTTCAGGTAACTTTATTGGTGCTCTAACTATTGGTGATGCTGGAAACAGAAAAGAATTCCAAGACTTCACTATTGATGAAGGAAACACTATTGATATTGCTACACTAGAAAGTGATGGTGGTACTGCTAATCTCAGATTGGGTAGAAAGGATGCAATTGCATCTTCTCCTGGTATCTATTTTAACTCTTCTCAGTTATCCGCAAGTTATAACGCAGCAATTGTAGCAACTGGTGGTACTTCTAGTGCTGGTTCTGGTACTCTGAATGTTCAGGTAGAAAATGCTGATGCATTTACTATCAACGGTAACCAGATTTGGAACGCTGGTAACATCGAATTCCAAGTAACCAGCGTTGCAGATACTGCTGTCAAGAGAGATGGAAACGGTGGATTTGGTGCAGGAACTATTACCTTAGATAATGGTGCTGAACTAGTTGGTGCTGCTTCACTTAACGTCCTCAAATCGGGCGATGACATGACTGGTGCTTTAACCATCACCAACGTTGTTGCTACTAGTGAAGCGTTAAGTGTTTCTGGTATTTCTAATTTCTTATCTTCTGCTACTATTTCTGGAGATTTAAATATCGATAGCGATACATTCTTCGTTGATGTTTCAAATGAAAGTATTGGTATTAACGTTGGCACAACACTAACTGCTGGTGTTGGTCTTGATATTCTTGGTGGAGCAATTGCTGCTCTAAGGTTACGTGGTCCTGCTAATAGTTCAGGACACATGTTACTGATTGATGGTGCTAGAGACGCATACTATGATGATGCTAACCATGCGATGATGTTTATCTCGTCTGGATCGCAGTCTGCAGCATACAAACCTGGTGAAGGCGCACATTGGATCTTTAACGGTAGAGCATCTGATAGAGATTTCATCTTCCGCAACAACTCTTCTAACAAACTAACCATTCAAGGTAATGGTGGTCTTCTGATTGAGAACAGCGGAACTAATACTGGTCTTGATGTTGACAACTTAATTATCGCAAGAACTGCACTCCAAATTAAGACTGGTTCTGATAATAGTGGTGCTCCTATTATATTCCAAGGTGCTAGTGGTTTCCGTAACTTCCGTGTTGGTAATAACATTATTGCTGACAACATCTTCTCCATCGAATCTTCTAGTGATAATGGAGGAGTTGCTTGGAATTCTGGATCTAGATCTCCAGCACTAGCAATCACAGTTGAAAATGTTAGTGGAACTGATGTTCATAGAATTGGTATTAATACTAATGTATTCCAAGGAAATGACCCTGAAGCAAACAATCAACTTAGAAAGTATGTAATGAATGTTCAGGGTGATATTAACCTAAATGGTCAGTTCTTCCAGAACAACTCTGAGTTTGTTACTTCTAGATGGACAGAATCTCCTAATGGAAATGACATCTACAGACAATCTAAGGTTGGTATTAACTTCTCAACTGATAAGGATCCAGGATTTGCATTAGATGTTGAAGGAGACTTTAACGTTGTTGGTGCTACTTATATTGGTGGCGTCAAGCAGTATCAAGACTCACAGGGTATTATCAAAGCATATAATACTGAGATTGAGTTTGATGTAACCCTTGATGATAACAGCACCAGTTATAGTGAAGGTCCAATCACAGTAAAGTCTGGTGTTGATATCGTGTTCGGTACTAACGCGACATGGACAATCCTTTGATGATATAAATACATGCGAAGATGTTTTTATTCTAGATGACTGCTGGATCTAAATTAGTTGTATCTCAGATTAATGTAACTGGTGGTATCATTATTCCTATCTTAACCACAACAGAAAGGAATAATGTATACCCCCATGAGTCTACGGACGATGCAACCCAAGAGGGTAAAGGTGCATTAATCTATAACGAAACTACAAATAAAATGGAGTTTTATGACGGAGTTGACTGGACTCCAACTAAAGCTGGATTTACAGTACAATTCTAGGGCAAGGTTAAACTATGAAAAGCACGATTACTGCAGTAAAAGATTTAAGCACCAATAAATGGGTTGTACGTAAAGAAATGCATCCTGTTAGAGAGGTGACAGTTTCTTTTGGTTTCAAAAGAGGAGACGAAACTGAATTTGAACTTCCAGCAGATTTGCAATTTGGTATTAAAGTTTTTAGAAATTCTTCACAAAAAGAACAATTGGTCAATTTTAACTGGCCAGTCTCTAGTAAGAGACCATTTACTGGAGATAATGTATCGCCATATCTAGTAGAACAAGATCTTGTATTAGATATTGATGATACATTTAAACTAATTATTACAGGAAAGAACGGTGAGCTCGAAGCAGTACACGAAAGTTTCTTTTCTATAAACAAACCAACAAAACCATACCCCTCATGGGTATGGGATGGTAACGAATGGATAGCACCAGTTGGTCCTGGTAAACCACATGTTCCCGATGAGGTTCCCCATGGATCATCTCTAAAAGATGTATATAACTGGGATGAGAGTTTAGGAAAATGGGTCATCGATGTAGATGAACCAAATCCAAGATTAGCATTAGAGATGCCTGATAGGGCAATTGATCCTGCCAATCCAGTTGGTTAATAAATAAAAATATTGCAAGTAGCACCCTAGGAATCATACCATGTCATCAATTACTGTAGAAAAAATTATTCTTACTGGAGCACTACAGATTCCAGTATTGACTCAAGCAGAAATTAACGCGCTTGATGCCCAACAGGGTCAAATTGTATACAATTCCACCGTTAACTATATCCAGATTTATGGTCCATATGATAACTGGGGTACTACTGACATTGGTACTGGTAATGATCTATGGGATATTGAATCTACTAGTAATGAATTTAACTTCAAAACAGGTGTTGCTAGAGGAGAAAATACAGGACCAGAGCTTGCGGGTTTAAGGTCTACGTATGAAGGAACGTATCCTTGGGCTTCAAATAATAGATTTTTTGGTCAGGGAAGAGCACAAGGATATCAAAAATTAGCAATTCCAAAAGATGGGGTGTATAAATTTGAGATTGGTGGAGCCAGAGGAGGACAGTGCCAGAACAGAGGCGTTACTACTATGTACGGTGCTACTGCTACTGGAAATTTCTATCTAACAAAAGATCAAAAAATTGAAGTAGTTGTCGGTGTTGGTGGCGGTGACTATTCTTCGCCTTATGGAAATGAGGCTGGTGGCGGGGGCGGAACTTGGGTGTATGATGTCTCAAATGACACATTACTAATGGTTGCAGGTGGAGCTGGCGGTAGTGCTGGTAACACATGGGGAACTAGTTGTACTAGAGATACAAACTTTGGTAGAGGACAGTCAACTCAAGGTGTTTCTGGGGTTACTTGTGGTCCTTATACCGCAAGTGCTCCTACTACAGGTGAAGGCGGAAATGCTAGTGGTAGCTATCATGGCGGTGGAGGTGGTGGTTATGGATCTAGTGGTTCAACAGGTGGTCGCCACTGTGGTACTGCTGGTGGTGGCGGTGGTTTCTCAGAAGGTCTAAAAGGCGGTCTAGGAAATACATGTTATACTACTGGAGGTCTTGCTAACTCTGGTGGATTTGGCGGTGGCGGCGGTGGTCAGTTATCTGGTCCTGGCGGCGGCGGTGGATATACTGGTGGTTGTACTGCAGGACAGTGGTCTTCCTATAGCACCCATGGTGGTGGCGCTGGATCATATAACTCTGCTACATCAAACAACTCTGTCTCTGCTGGTTCAAATACCACCAACTTTAATGGTGAGTATGTTGGAGCTGGATATTGCAGAATGACGTGGATTAGTGAGTAATTTTTAATAATTATTATGGATTTTTTACAAGTAACTAAAGCTAAGCAACAATCAAGATATAAAATATGCGAAAAATGTGACCGTTTTATTAGGTTGACAACGCAGTGCAAAGAGTGCTATTGTTTTATGCCTGTCAAAACTAAATTTCGTGATGCTAAGTGTCCTTTGAATAAATGGTAAATTATAATATTGATTCCTGTTTTGCTACACCAATTTACAAGTCAAATTTAAACCTCCCAGAATCTCTATACTCAGATCTAAAATCAGAACCTGTGGTAAGAAGTCCTGCAAATAATGGATGGTTTATTAGAATAGAGCATAAAGAAAAATACAACAGACTACTCCAAGAAATTGGAAAGCATGTAAAAAATTACATGGATAATCTGTTTAATGCTGGTAATCATTACAAGTATGTTTGTAATGGAGCATGGGTCAATAAACATGATCCTGGAGACTTCACACAAGAACATGCACACTGTCATGCTATCGTAAGTGGAATATTTTATATTGATATTCCAGAACCAGCAAGGGAATCAGGTGAGTTATCATTTGTAGATCATAATTTCTATCCTTTTACTGAGTTTTTCAATTTAGATTTTACTCAGTACAATTCTTTTAACAGCAAAAAAATTTCATATTTAGCAAGTAAAGGTGATCTGTACTTGTTTCCATCAAAATTAAAACATTCTGTTGGAGCAAACATGACAGATAAAGATAGATGGTCGATGGCGTTTGATTATATTATTACATCGCCTTTGGAAAACGCCACAAATACTATATCAATTTCACCAACTAAATAACCATATACACAATCATTTTTGATAACCATGGATCCAGCACAACTAAAGAAGAACTTTGAAGAGCAAATTGCTACTACAGAGAAACAGATTGCAGAACTAGAAGAGAATCTAGTAAAAGCAAAAGAATATAAACTAAAACTAGTAGGCGGTTTGGAGACTCTGGGTCTTCTCCAAGGAGAACCAGAAACACCAGAAGAAGAAACACCCGCTGAATAAATACCAAATCCCTTCTTCCTAAATAGGTAAGAAGGGATTTTTATGTGTAATGGCATCTCCAAGTTCAAAGGCTGAACTCATCACATATTGCAAGAGGCAACTTGGCGAACCCGTCTTGCAAGTTAACATTGACGATGAGCAAGTCAACAATGTCATCGATGATACGTATCAGTTTTTCCAAGAGAACTGCTACAACGGAATGGAAAGATGTTATCTAACACACTCATTAACTGAAGCTGACATTACTAGATTCAAAGATACTGTATCAACTACAACTAATGGATCAGATTGGAATGAAGCAACAAACTATATTCCAATCCCACCTCACGTAACTGGTATTACTAAAGTTTTTGGGTTGGTAAGTAATTCAATTCGTTCTAATCTCTTTGGTGTTGAATATCAATTGTATCTAAATGATCTCTATGCATTTGGATCACTAGATATTGTCAATTATTTTATGACCAAGCAATATCTAGAAACACTAGATATGGTTATAAACAATGGATCTTTTCAACAATTCAGATTTACAGCACGTCGTGATCGTTTATATCTTGATGTGGATGCTGATTTTTTAGCAACAGATAAGTATCTACTGATTGAAGCACATCGTATGCTTGATCCTACAGATGCAACCGAAATGAATAATGATGTATTTGTGAAAAAGTATGCTACTTCTTTAATGAAGAAACAGTGGGGTCAGAACCTGATTAAGTATAACAACGTTCAGTTACCTGGCGGTGTTACTCTTAATGGTAGAGAGATCTACACAGACGCACTCGCAGAAATTGAGAAACTCGAAAGCGAAGTTCTCAGTAAGTATGCATTACCACCCATGGATATGATCGGATAAAATGCCTACTAGTCCCTATTTTCCAACTTACTACCAAGGTCACAGTGGTGAACAAGGTCTCGTTCAGGATCTTGTGGATGAGCAAATCAAACTGTTTGGTACAGACATATACTATATCCCTAGAATAGTTCTACAAGACAACACTTTGTCTGAAGTTAGATACTCCAAGTATCAGGAACAATTCCAAATTGAGATGCTGCTACAGAACGTCATGGGTTTTGGTGACAATTCAGAGTTCATCTCCAAGTTCGGTTTAAGAATTACAGACGAAATTATTTTCCGTGTGTCTACAAGACGCTGGGATGAAGAAGTAGCAGAACATAGTCCTAGCATTACTGTTGCTAGCAGACCTAATGAGGGAGACTTACTGTACTTCCCATTAACAAAAGACATTTACGAAATTAAATTTGTTGGTAAGGAAGAACCATTCTTCCAGTTTGGTAAAATCCAATTCTATGCTATCACCGCTGAGATCTATGAGGTTGGTAGTGATAACTTTGAAACGGGCGTTGAAGAAATCGATGAGGTAGAACTCACATTTGCAAATAGCATTCAACTCTTTATGGATCCTGGTGGTACAGGAAACTTTACAGTTGGTGAAGAGGTTGTTGGCGATGAGTTCTTAGCAAAAGCAACATCTGCAATTACGGGAGATGCTGTCGATAGTATTACTATTACCGATAGTGGATTACATTACAATCCAAATTTCCCACCAACAGTCACTATCTCAGGAGGTGGAGGAAATGATGCTACAGCGACTGCTTCAGTTAGTTCTACTGGTATTGTCAATAGTATTCTTGTCACAAATGGTGGGAGCGGTTATAGTTCTGCACCTACTGTCACAATTGACTACTCCCCCAAAGACAATAGAGCAGAAGTCAAGTCCTGGGATAGTGCAACTAGATCTCTCCAAGTCATCAACAGAACAGGAACGTTTACTACTGCAGAAGTAATTACTGGAGTAACTTCAGGTGCTATGTGGAGTCCTGAGACATTTGACACTCTAAATAATACATCTAGTAACTACGATCAAAATAGAGCGATCGAAGATTCTGGCGATGAGATTATTGATTGGACAGAAGGCAATCCATTCGGTGAATTTGGAAATCAAACAGGTAGCTTCTAATGTTAGGATCACATTTTTACAATTCAATTGTTCGTAAGAACATTATTGCCTTTGGTACTCTCTTCAATAATGTCACTATGAAAAGTAGTGATCCTGACACAGGAGAAGTATTAGAAGAACAAAAAGTTCCTCTTGCTTATGGACCTAAGCAAAAGTTCTTGGTTCGTATTGGAGAAAATGCTAGCAGCAGCAAAGTAGCAATTACTTTACCACGTCTCTATTTTGAGATGACAAGCGTCGAATATGATTCTGCCCGTAAGACATCACCAATTCAGAAATACAAAACAATCGTTGCTGATAATGGTAATGAAGTCAAAGTACAGTATGTTCCTGTTCCTTATAATATAAATTTTGAACTAGGAATTATTGCTAAGTCTCAAGATGATGCTCTACAAATTCTAGAGCAGATCTTGCCTTACTTCCAACCATCATTCTCTGTGACTCTTAACATGATTCCTGACATGAATGAGAAGAGAGATATTGCTATCGTTTTAAACAATATTGGTAGTGAAGATGAGTGGGATGATAGTTTTATGCAGCGTAGATATATTGCCTATACTCTTAACTTCACTATGAAGTCATACCTCTACGGTCCTTACAGCACATCTGATATTATCAGGAAGGCAATTATCCATGAAACTATTGGAGATCTTGATGTCAGTCGTAGATCTATTACACGTACATACACACCCAAAGCAGTTACAGATATTAACACAGATGGAAACATCGATGCTCTCGATGATGCATTAGTTGATGCTGGCGATGACTTTGGATTTAATGAAGGAATTGAATGGTTATGAATAATCTAGAAGAAAACATGGAAGATATCCTCAACATTAGTGCTGAAGCTGTTGAGGAATCTAAACCATCTAAACCAGTTCCACCTAAAGTTGACGAGGAAGATCGCGAAAAAGATTACAGATATACACGCACAGAATTGTACTCCCTCATAGACAAGGGTCAGGAGGCGGTCAACGGGGCGTTAGAGGTCGCTCAGGAGTCAGGGCACCCTAGAGCGTATGAAGTCGCTGTAGCGGCAATGAAGCACGTTGCAGACATGACAGACAAACTTGCTGACCTTCATAAGAAGATGAAGGATCTTGACGAGGATAAGAAAGGACCATCAAAAATTACCAACAATGCTATGTTTGTAGGATCTACAGCAGAGCTTCAGAAGATGCTTAAGGATATGAGTGGAGGAAAACGATAAATAATCTTGTTAAACCTCGTCGGTTGTTATGAGAGATTTTAGAGAATTTAAAGAACTCTGCGAAGCTAAGCGTGGTTTGTATGCAAACATTCACGCAAAGCGAAAACGAGGAGAAGCACCAGCGAAGTCAGGTAGTAAGGACTACCCCGCTAAGGATGCTT
>Ga0181380_1000037_pt1 | contig 50208 bp, 69 predicted proteins | sample 3SPOviralmetaG_FD_130116 | JGI IMG/M metagenome (GOLD analysis project Ga0181380, IMG submission 130116) | Marine viral communities from the oligotrophic San Pedro Time Series (SPOT) site, San Pedro Channel, CA, USA - 3 SPOT_SRF_2009-08-19 | ecosystem: Environmental > Aquatic > Marine > Strait... | reverse complement strand
TATATGTAGCCGTAGAAATATCCCAAGCTGTAGATAAAGCATATTCACCTACATCATCCCCAGACCTACCAAGAATATACATTTTAGTTCCGTCAGGCTTAAAGAATATAGCTTCAGGAGTACTTTCTTGTGGATTTACGTAAAAATTTTCAGGCTGAAGTTGCCATGTAGAGATGTCGTTATCATTATATTGTATAGAAGTATTATCTACGCCGCTTTCATTTCTAAACTTTATTACGTTAGGCGTGTCGTTAGTTCTACCAATGCAAGTAACTTGAAGACCTTGTATAATAGTACCGTTTGTTTTTAAAACTATACCTACGTTTTGTATTAAGTTAACACCTGTAGGCTTTGTTACAGTAAGACCACCACCTACAGCTACATATACAATATCATTTACATTGACACTACTAAAGCCTGAAATGTTTGTATTGTAAACACCCATTAGTGTTACTGTACCGTCTTGTCCATCTCCACTAGTGGATAATTCTGAATTTGTAATACCAATAGCTGGCATTTTAGAAGAATCAGAGGCATCAGCAATACCCACCTTTATTCTTCCGCTAGCTCCAATTTCTCCCTTAGAATATACAGGTGTACCCACAGGTATTGTAGCACCTTCGTCGTTTCTCACTTTCTCGAAAACTAAGCTAGCTTCTAACGGAGCTAGTTCTTTTATTTTAGATATTTTTGTTATCTTTGACATAAATATTTATTTACAAGAATTTAACTTAGCTAACTCTATTTCTAATTTATTTATCTTCTCATCAAGCTCGTTGATGACCTTTATCTTCTTTTCTAACCTTCTTTCTAAAACAACAATATCTTCTTCTAGCTGGCCTATTTGACTATAGGCTATGCCCATAGTAAATATAATACCGATAATCCAAATGATGTTACCGATACTTATAGTAAAGTCTTTTTTCATTATTGTCCGAAAAACAGCTTAGCTAATGCGGCAGCTACAATTCCATAAATAATCCACATAGCTCTAGATAGAGTTTTCCTAGCGGAAGTATTTTGGTTAACTCTGGCTGTTACTCCATTGTCAGGGTCAAGAAGATTTCTAGTTAGCATATCTAGCTTTTCATCCATCTTATCTAACTTCTTATCCATGTTATCCATCCTCTGTTTCATTAAAGCTATTTCTTGAGCTGTTGTGGCCATCGCTGTAAATATTAACTTACAGGCGTAGCTCTAGGTGCTAGATAAACTATGCAAGAGCCGCCATTTAATTCAACAAAGTCCCAGGTTCCAAATATTGTTACTCCAGCAGGGAAAGTGTGAGAAGTAGTAATTATTAAAGATTCTCCAGTGTCAGTTAAATCTGTTACCGCACCAAATGTATCTCCTGTCTCATCTTCACCATCAACTGTGCTTATAGAATTAGTTACACCGCCCATATTTTCTAGAGCTTGAAAAGTAGTTTCTTCTAAAAATGTTATTCCAGCAACGTATCTATTTGCTGAGTTTCCATTTAAGTCAACCTTAGAGCCATCTGCTTTTAAATATATAGAACCGTATTGACCAAGTGAAAATTCTTGGTATTTTGTTCCTGTTAATGCCATGTTATTATTTTTTTAAAATTCATACAAATATAACAAAATTATCTATAAACGATTTCTTTTCCCTCAAGAACTCTATAAAATCTACTAACTAATAGCTTTCCTTTTTGTGATATAGCAAATCTTCTTTCTCTATCGTGTGCTTTTTCTAAGTATATAAACAAATAACCTAACTTATTTAATCTAGGAACTTTAGAGGAAGCGAATCTATCTGAGGCTCTAAAATTTCTAACAACATAGGTGTAGTTAAAATATTTAATATCGTAAACATGAAAAAGGAACTCTAATTCATTTACTGAAAGACCGTAAGCATCTCTAAAGTAATAAAGTACTGGCCTATAGTTTTTTAGGTATCCAGGATTAGGCATTGATTGAATTTAATTGTTTTGGCAAAGTTAAGTATTTTATTGTATATTTGCTGATAATTAATTTTATTAAATATGTCTACTTTAGAAGGTAAAAATATAAGCGAAACATTTCAGACTTTATTAAAAACATCTGCTGATACTGGTATAAACTCAACTATTGGAACAATAGAGGATGGTCAGGGTGTAAAAACAAGTTTAAGTTTAGGGACTGATTCAGCTGCTATAAAAAATGGTTATTTTGGCATAGGAATAGAAATTCCCACGACACAATTACATATAGTTAGTAATGTCTCTCAGCCTGTTTTAGTTGAAGACGGAGTAGGTCATGACCAATTTTATATTGGAGACACTCTTTCTAACTTTAATGTCAAAATGGGTGATATTACTGGTTCTTCTTCTGGTAATGATACTTCGTTATATGTTAAAGACTCATCAAGTAGTATTATAGCTAAAGCTACTAACGTAGGTATAAATAACGACACTCCTTCACATTCTTTACATGTAGGAAGTAATAGTGGTACAGTAAAATTTTCTTTAGCTTCTAACACATCTGCATTTGATGTAAACAATTTATTTAAAGTAGACACAGCTAATAATAAAGTTACTATTGATGGTGACCTTATAGTTGAAAAATCATTTAGCGAGGCTCCAGAAAGATATACTTTAAAAGAGTTTTTTGAACAGAGACCAGGAGTTAATGGCAGTGTTGGTATAGCGTTTAATAGAAACTATGAGATTACAGGAACAAACGCCACTGATAGTGATGTTACTTGGAATGCTGGAGCCGTAGCAGGATTATTCATTCAAACGGACGGAGCTTCTGGAGATGATATAATTGTTCAGCCTCATACGGATAGTAATCAAACTGCTTGGAAAAACATTGGATGGAACACTAGAAAATCTTTGATTTATGAATCTTACGTTCAATTTATAGATGTTGCAGATATGGCTTTCATGTCTGGCTTAAAATTAACTAACGCTTGGAATTATGCTACAGATTCAGACCAGGCTTATTTTTATTTTGCTACAGGAGATACTGTTGAGGGAGCAACAAATACTTTAACAGATAATACTAAGTTGCATTTTATATATAGTGTTGCTGGCACTGACTATATAACTAACTTAGGTCTCAGCGTGTCAGCTAACGATAAGTTAAGATTAAAAATTGAGATTGATTCAAATAGACAAGTGAGTGTTTTTGTAAATGGCGCTCAGTACGGTTTAGTTACTTCCGCTACAGCAGGAGGTGGAACAGCTGCTAGCTCTACTACAAAATCAAATGCTTTGACTGACGATACTGAGCTAGAACCTTTTACAGGTATAAGTGCATTAGCTGCTTCGACTAAAGCTTTTGGATTGATTTACAAAAAGTTAAGTATGCTTATATAAGCAATACTTTTATATATTAATTAAATTAAATAAAAAAATGAAAACAGAAGACCTTATTAAAGAGGTTGGTACATCTGTAATAGATTTGCTAATCGAAAAAAACAGAGCCTACGGAGATAGTGCGACTAATCCAGTAAACATATTTGCTAAGGGCTCCCCTATCGAAAATATCTCAGCTAGGCTAGATGATAAATTGATGAGAATAAAAAACAAAGGTATAAATGACCAGACAGAAGACACTGTAAATGATATTATAGGATACTTAATATTACTCAAAGTAGCTATGATTAAAGATTCTGATTCTGATACTCATAAAGAATATCAATCTTTATATACATCCTCATGGAGCTAGTAGAAGACATAAAACCTATAATTAGAAAGATTACTATAGGAGACATGAAGGAAGGATTGACTTATGTTGTTGGTCAAACAATGATGAGAGGTCAGTTAGAGGTAACAGCTATAATACAGGATGAGGCTGCTTGGTATAAGCATCAACAAGTTGTATATGATGTTTACGTCAAAAGAGACGGAGAGAGTTATTCTAAGCCTTGGAAAAGGTTTTTCTCTCAACCTACATCAATAGAGTTTGACATACAAGATAGAAGTGAATATAATATAATGTAATATGAAATTAATTAAAGATAGATTTTTAGTAAAAGTAGATAAATTAGAGGAAGATACTGTAAATATAAATGGTGTAGACATATACTTTGATAGCAGTTATGACCCAATGAATCATACTAGGCAGTATGGAGAAGTTGTTGTTATACCAGAAAATTTAACTAGCGACTCAATGGATGTAAAAGTTGGAGACAGAATATACTTTCATCATTTTATATCGGATAAAAAAAACAAAATAACAGAAGATGAAGATGGTAATAACATTCTTCAGGTTGATGCTGGACAAGTATATTGTGCTGTGAGAGACGGAGAGATTATTATGCAGAACTTCTGGTGTTTTGTTGAGCCTAAAAAAGAGCCAGAAGAAAATTATAAAACCGAATCTGGTATATATATAAAGACCGACATAGAAGCAGAAGAGCTTAGAGGTTATTTGAGACACGCAAATAATGAGATTATAGATTACGGAGCAAAGTTAGATGATGAGATTATATTCTCAGAAAACTCTGAGTATCAGATGACTGTAGAAGGAAAGGAGCTCCTAAGAATGCGAAACATAGATATATTAGCTGTCGTAGAATAATGAGTATAGATGTAAACAAAAAACTAGAAGAGCTTATGCAGGCTGGTTTGGAGGCTTACGAAATACTTGTTGAAGAAATTAAAAGACCTCTAGACGAAGAGTTACAAGATGATAAAAGACGTAACGCTATGAAGGCTAAGAAAGAATGTTTTCTTGACGCTAAAGAAATACTTTCTTCTATAAAGAAGATTGAGAATCAGGTCAACGGAGAAGATGAAGATGAGGTAGAGGAAGAGAAATCTTTTACTGCTGGTTTTGTAGAAAAGTTTGCCAAAAAATAATGTCTATGTTTGAAGAAATATCTGGTATAAAGATTGAGCTTCCTGAAAAGCCCAAGAAGAAAGATATTTTGTTTTCTGGTCTACCTAAGAAAAAACAGAAATGGTCTAGGACAGAATTACCTCCTGGATTATATCCTGAAACATCCTCTAAATATGCTGACTTTATAAAGCAGGAATTTGAAAGAAGAGAGAACGGTGTTTGGTTTATGAATAATGGAGTTCCTACTTATATAACAGGGGAGCATTATTATTATTTAAACTGGTGTAAATTAGATATAGGATACCCTCAATATAGAGATAGAGATAGAAGATTTTATATTTTCTGGGAATACTGCTCTAAAGACCCTAATTGTTTTGGAATGGTTATGGTTAAGCACAGACGAGAGGGAGCATCTTACAAGGGAGCTGCTATGCTTTTATATGAGGTTACAGCCAATTACAATGCTCATGGTGGTATTATTAGTAAAACTGGTGCGGATGCTAAATCATTGTTTACTGATAAGATGGTTTATATGTTTAGAAATCTGCCATTTTTCTTTCAGCCTATAATTGATGGTTCTGACAATCCTAAGTCTACTTTAAGTTTTAATCAGCCAGGACAAAAGATAAGCAAGAACTTTAAGACTGTAACTAAGTCTGAAGCACTTAACTCAAAGATTGACTGGAGAAACACTAAGGAAAACTCATATGACTCCGTTAAGTTAGTTAGGTATTTATGTGATGAGGCAGGTAAGTGGGTTGACGCTAATGTAGAGAAGAACTGGGAGGTTGTTCGCTCATGCCTAACACTAGGAGATAAAATAATAGGTAAATGTTTTATGCCTTCAACGGTTAATGAATTGTCAAAATCTGGCGGTGAGAACTTCAAGAACTTATGGAATGATAGCGACCCTAATGATTTAGATGCTAACGGAAGAACTCGTTCAGGTTTGTATCAATACTTTACTCCAGCTTATGATGGATATGAAGGATTTATTGATGAGTACGGCATGTCTGTAGTAGACACTCCCGATAATGAGCAATCTAAATTTATAGACAAGAAAATTGGAGCTAAGGAGTTTTTAGATAACATAAGGTCTTCATATAAAAATAATACTTCAAAGCTTTCTGAAGAAAAAAGACAAAGGCCATTTAGTATTGATGAAGCCTTTAGAAGTGACGTTAACAATAGTATATTTGATGTGGAGAGGATTTATCAACAGATAGATTATAATAACGCATCTAAAGGAATGACCGTTAATGGAGATTTTGTTTGGAAGGGAGGAGTTGAAGACTCAGAGGTTATATGGCAGCCTAGAAAAAATGGCAAGTTTACTATAGCTTGGATACCCCCAGAAGATAGAAGAAACAATAAAACAACCAATAATGGAAGAGTCTTTCCAGGTAATGATATTGAGGTAGTTGCAGGTTGTGACCCTTATGACCACGACACTACAACTGACGGAAGAAGGTCTGATGCAGCAGCATACGTATATAAAAAATTCTCAATGAGAGACGACTTTTCTAATGTTTTTGTATGTGAATATATACACAGACCACCGAAAGCTGACATTTTTTATGAAGATATGATAAAAATGTGTTATTTTTACGGCTGCCAAATACTTGTAGAGAATAACAAGGTTGGGATTATAAAGTATTTTGAACGAAGAGGATATAACAATTACCTAATGGATAGACCAGAGTCAACTCACACTTCATCAAGTAGAGCTCAAAAGACAAAAGGTATTCCTAGTACAGGAGCCTCTGTTATAGCTGCTCAAGCTGAAGCTGTTTCATCTTATGTTTATGACCACGTTGGAATAAACCAAGAAACTGGTGAAATAGGAAAGTGTTACTTTAATAATCTACTAGAGGATTGGAGTAAGTTTGAAATAGATAATAGAACTAAATATGATGCTACTGTAGCTTCTAGTATAGCTTTGCTGGGCTCACAGAAATACATAAAGCCAAAAAAAGAACAAACATTTAACATGAATCAGTTTGTTAAGAAATATAAAAATACTGGAATAATTTCTAAAAGAATATGAAAATTAAGTTTGAAACAATAGGAGGATACCCTACTCCTTTCGTGAGTAATGAAGAAAAAAAGTCTGATGATTACGGTATTCAGTACTTTAAAACAATGTATTACGACTTCAAGAAGTCTGGTGAATCGACCTACTCTTTAAGAAGAAGAAACATGAATACATCAAGAAAATATTCAGATGGAGTTCAGGATGTTTCTAAGTACAAAGACTTATTAGATGTTGAAGGAGATACTTCATTCATGAATATAGATTGGACACCTGTAAGCATAATACCAAAGTTTGTTGATGTTATAGTTGGTGATTTATCTAATCAAGATTTAGAGATAAAAGCTAAAGCTGTTGATAATATATCTGAAGACATTAGGATAAAGGAAAAGAACAATCTAATGTTAAAGATGATTAACAAAGATTTCTTGGCTGAGCTTACAGAGGTCACTAAAATGGACTACAACCCTAAAGGATTTGTTCCTGAGTCTAGTGAAGAACTTGATTTATATATGCAGCTTAGTTATAAGCAGTCTCATGAAATAGCCTTAGAAGAAGGGATAAAGTTTGTTACTCAGAAAAATGATTTTGAAGAAACAAAAAGAAGAATTTTAAGAGATTTAATTGTTGTCGGACAGGGTGCCATTAAAACATCAATATGTCCATCTAGTGGAGTTAAAATAAAATATGTAGACCCTATCAACTTGGTTACATCTGGTAGTTCTTCTCCTGACTTTAAAAATATTCAGCATGCTGGGGAGGTTTACAAGGTTACTATATCTGAGTTAAAGCAAATGGCTGGAAGTCAATTTACTGATGAAGAGTATAAGGATATAGCTACTACTTACGGAAAAAAATCATCTAACTATAATTCATCTACTGGTTTTGGTTCAGAAACAAATAAATATTCTGACGAGTATGATGGATACACTATAGAAATATTAGATGCTGAGTTTATGAGTTCGTATTACTTAAAATACGAAAAGAAGATAAATAAGTTTGGAGGATATTCTTTAAACAGGAGAAGCGTAAACAAAAAGATAAAACAAAATGAAAAAAGAAAAGTTGTTCAAAACACTGTTAAGGCTGTTTTTTCTGGTAAATATATTGTAGGAAGTGATTATATATTTGATTACGGATTAGCTAAGAATATGATGAGACCTAAGTCTAATCTATCAGAGACTAATTTATCGTATATAATTTATACTCCAAATATAAGGTCTGGAAGAAATATATCTTTAGTTGAGAGAATGCTACCTTTTGCTGACCAAATACAGTTAGCTCACTTAAAGATGCAACAGCTTTTAGCTAAGGCTAGACCAAAGGGTGCTGCTTTTGAAATTGGTTCATTGGAGAATGTATCTAAAGGAGACGGTGGTAATTTTACTCCTCTTGAACTTCAGGAAATATTTGACCAGACTGGTAATATTTATTTCAGAAGGACTGATGATGAGGGTAATCAGACTCAATCAATGCCTATCGTTGAATTAGAGAACGGTATAGGTAATGATATAAGTAAGTTGATAAATATATATCAGCATAATTTACAGATGATTAGAGACGTAACTGGAGTCAATGAAGCAAGAGACGCATCTAAACCTTCTTCTGACGCACTAGTAGGTGTTCAGAAATTAGCTTTATCAGCTTCTAATAATGCCACTAGATTTATAAATCAAGGATACCTTAATATAATTAAAAGAACTGGGCAGTCAGTATCTATGAGGCTTCAGGATTTATTAAAATACGATAAGCCATTAAGAGGATATATTAGTGCTTTAGGAGAGACAACTATGAAAAACATAGAGCTAACTAAAGAGGTTTCTTTATATGACTTCGGTATATTTATTGAGGTGGCACCAGATGAATCTGAAAAACAATTATTAGAGCAAAACATTCAAATGTCTTTAGCTCAAAAAGAACTGAGATTAGAGGATGCTATATCTATACGTTCTGTAGTTAATAATAAGTTGGCTAATCAAATGCTTGTTTTAAGAAGAAAGAAGTATCAAGAAGAGGTGTCTGAACAAGCTAAGAAAAACGCTGAAGCTAATGCTGCTCAACAACAACAGTCTATAGCAGCGGCTTCTCAAGCTAAACAGCAAGAGATGCAGGCTCAGATGCAGGTAGACCAAGCTGGCTCTCAATCAGACCTAAATGTTAAGATGCAGCTTCTTCAAGCTGAGTATGAGCTTAAAAACAATTTTGCTCAAGCAGAGCATGAGAGAAGAATGGCTGAACTTCAAATTAGTGGAAGTGTAAAGGAAAAAGCTAATAAGGCTTTAGGTAGTTCTAGAGAGGGTTCTATAGAGAAAAGTGCTTACTATCAGTCTCAAATGATTGAGCAGAGAAAAGATAAAAGAGGCCCTATAGATAACCCTGATAATATTTTACCACAAATTATAGAGTAAATTACTCTTTATAATTAAAATAAACTATATTTGCAAAAATAAATTTAATTAAATATCAATAATATGGAAGAGAATAAAGGAATAGGCGATTTAATCGCTGGTGCTTTTGGAGGCGAGGTTGTAACTCCAAACAATGGTACAGAGTCAAATATTGTAGACTTAACCACTAATGAACCTCAACAAGAACAATCATCTTTTCAGGAAGAACCTGCACAGGTGGTTGACTTAACCGCTGAAAAGGCTCCTATTGAGTCTTCAAGCGCACAAGAAGAAAGTTCTTTAAATATTGAAAGTTCAGATTCTACTTCTGACTACATGTCTGAATTAAATCAACAACTAGGCTCTGATTTTGAATCTATAGAGCAATTAGTTGATAGGTTTAATGAATTATCTGATTCTCCAAAAAATGAGTCCAGCTACGCTAACGAGCAGTTAGAGGCAATGGACAAGTTTGTTAGGGAAACAGGTCGTTCTGTTAATGATTTTTTAAGAACTCAAACAGTTGATTATAACGAAATGTCTAATGACAATGTTGTAAAAGAGTATTTGAGAGCTAATAATCCAGACTTATCCAAAGAGGAAATTGATGTTTATTTCGAATCTCAATACAAATCTTCGGAGCAGGAAGAAGGAAAGATTACTCCTCAATCAGTTCAGCTGAAAAAGGATGCTTCTATAGCTCGTAAAGAGTTGCTAGAAACTCAAGACTCGTATAAGATGCCTAAAGAAGGTGCTTATAGTTCTGAGGAAGAGCAGCAACTACAACAAGCTTTTATAGAAAACATGTCCTCTGAAGTTGATTCTGTTGAGTCTATAGAGTTTGATATTAATGATTCTGGCGAAGTCTTTACTTATGCTTTATCTGATGAACAGAAAAGCTTAGCAAAAGAAACAGCTGGTAATCTTGATAACTACTTTGACAAGTATATTGACTCTGAGGGTAATTGGGACCATGATACTTTAGCTATGGATATGTTCGTTAGAGATAACTTCGATGCTATAGTTAGAGCAGTGGCTAATCAGTATAGGTCAAAAGGAACCGAGCAGGTTATTGACGAGATTAAAAACCCATCATTTACTCCAGAACAAAAAGATGTTCAAGGTTCTAAATCAATCCTTGAGCAAGTTTCTGAACAGATATATAAAGGAAGTTCTATGTGGAATAGATAATTAATAATTAATAATAACTAAATTTTTTAAAAATGTCAAATGTTTCAATTCCTAGTGGCATGGTGCTAAAGCCTACGGCAACTGCACAAGCTACTAACGATAACTACGTAAGTGCGTTGACAACAGCGAACTTGCACAAAAGAGATGTTTCTGAGCAGTTAGTAAAAAGATATGGAAGTCAGGGTATTACTGGCCTTCTTGAGTTAATGGGTGCTAAGGCTCCAACTTCTCAAACTAAATTCGAACACTACGAAGAAGCTTTCTTACACAATGATGTAAAATTCCAATTTGATTCTGCTGTTGTTGCTGCTGCTGCTACAGTTGAAGAAATCACTATTCAAACTGATTCTTTAGTTTCAGGTATTCCTGCTGTAAGAGTAGGTGATATTATGTTGTTAGAAGATGGTACTCAAGTTTATGTTCAGGCTAAGGCTGATGACGTTTCTGCAACTATCTATCCTTTAACTTCAGGTGGTTTTGTTTCAGCTAATGCTGGTTCAGTAGATGTAAACGCTGTAATCATTGGTAATGCTTTTGCAGAGGGTTCTGCTCAGCCAGTAGGATTAAGCCCACGCTTACATCACTATGAAAACCAAGTACAAATTATCAAAGAATCTTTCGAGGTTACTGGTTCAGAAGCTACTAACGTAGTTTATGTAAAAGTAGATAACGAAGAAATGGGTTCTGGATACTTATGGTACTTAAAAGGTGAAGCTGATACTTACCAAAGATTCCAGGATTATTCTGAGATTCAGATGGTTCTTGGTCAAGCTATCAACAACACTAACTTAACAGGTACATCTTCTACTTTAGATGGTACTGCATACTCTAACTCTAGTTTAAGAGGTACTGAAGGTTTATTACCATTTATCGAAAACAAAGGACAGTCTATGGACTTAGGAGCTTCTTCTATTACTATGGCTGACTTTGATGCTATGGTTAAGTCTTTAGACAAGTACAGAGGTGCTAAAGAGAATGCTCTTTACGCTGGTATTAACTTATCTTTAGATATTGATGACTTGTTAGCTGCTCAAGGAGCTTATGCTGCTGGTGGTGCTAACTACGGTACTTTCCAAAACAACAAGGATATGGCGTTGAACTTAGGTTTCAATTCGTTTACTCGTGGTGGTTATACTTTCCACAAGAAAACTTATGACTTATTCAACCACCCAAAATTACTTGGTGCTACTGGTCAAAAGTACAATGGATATGGTATGATTATTCCTATGGATACTCAGAAAGATGCTAAAAGTGGTGATGCTATTCCTTCATTGAGAATACGTTACAAAGCAGCTAATGGTTATTCAAGAGACATGGAGCACTGGTTAACTGGTTCTGCTGTTCTTCAGAATAAAACTAATACTGAGGATGTGTTGAAATCACACTACCGTTGCGAAAGAGGATTTGAAGGTTATGCAGCTAATCGCTACATGCTTATCAAAAAATCATAATTAATAATCTGACTTAATGGTGGGTGGCTTCGGCTGCCCACTATATAGTCTACTAAATACTATAATTATGAATGCTAAAAAATATTTTTTCTTTCAAACTGCTACTAAAGCTGCGGTAACTGAAGGAGAGCTTACTTTAACTGCTGTAGCTGGAGGTCCTATAGGACAAGAGATTGCTCTTACTATTGTTGAATCTGGAACTGAATCTACTTCAGCTGTTACTGTTAGTGGTAAATCTATAACTGTAGCTATTGGAACTAGTGATGACCAAACGGCAGTTACTATGAGAGATGCAATAAATGCTTCTGCTGACGCTTCTGCTTTGGTAGTTGCTACAAGTACTGGTTCTACAGCTGTAACTGCTGCTGTTTCTATTCAGTACTTAGCTCTTTCTGAGACTGACTCATTTAGTTTTCCTTTATCTAGTTTTGCTGGAATGCAACCATCTGGAGACTCTGCTTTAAACTTATACTTTAAATCAGCTAAAAACTTTGATGGAAGTGATGCTGGAGCAAATGCTTTAATTATTTCTGATAAGGTTATTCTTAATTTAGAAACAGCTAATACTCACAGAGATGCTATGCAGGCTATCATAGAGCAGATTAATTCTGCTAATGGTAATGACGGATTAATTTCTTTTGATGATAATCCTGATGATTTAGACTCAGTAGGTAAGCTTTTCAGCAATGTTGGAGCAATAACTGTAGCAGCAGCTAATTCTTAATCTTAAATAATAAATATTATGGAAAATAAATTTGTATATATAAGAGCCGTTGCTGAGGTAGCTAATGACGATGCAGTTACTGTTGACTCTGCTTGCTACCCATTGAGCTCTTTTTCTGGAGCAGCTCCTTCTGATGATGGTAAATTATCATTATTTTTTAAGTCTATGACTAACTATGATGGTTTTGATAACACTGGAGATGCTGTAGTTCATTCTGATGAGGTTGTATTAAACTTCCTTCCTGTAAACACTCATAAAGAGGTTATGGAAGGTGTTATTAATGCTTTTTCTTCCGATAGAGATGGTATGATTGTTCTTGGTGATGATGTAACTGGTGAATACTGTTTTTCAGAAATAACTAGTGTTGAGTCTATAGACGTAAGTGCTGTTAATTCTTAATCTTTAAAAACTAATATTATGTATAACGAAGAACTATATCTCTACTTTAGAACACAGCCAACCGTAGCTAATGACGATGCTGAAAACGACTCATGTCTTTTTCCTTTGTCTTCTTTTGCTGGTTACGAAGCAACTGCTGCTTCTGGTGTAAATAAAGTAAAAATGTATTTTAAGTCTATGCAAATGCACGATGGTGCTGACTACGTTACAAATGGAGTAGTTGTATCTGATGCTGTTGTAATAAGCTTAAAAGCTGGCTCAACGCCAAAAGATTTTATTGAAGACATGACTAAACAACTTAATGTTGCTTGTCACTCTAAAAATAAATTCCTTAATGTTGCTGATGATAGAGATTTGCAATATGTATCTACTCACATTGCTGAGGTAGGTGCTATTGGTATCGCTGCTGTCGCATCTTAATAACTCTAATTAGAGGGAGGTTAACCCCTCCTTCTTTTTTTTTTAATTTTTAATTTAATTTAATAATAACAAAAATGGCACGTAAAACTGTAAAAAAATCAAATGTTGTGACTCCTGTAGTAGATACTCCAGTTGTAGAATCAACACCAATCAAAGAGGCTCCAGTAGTTTCTAAACCTTTACCAAGCTTTGGTAATCAAGTAAGTAGAAAGCCCTCTATTTATAAATTAATATCAAGAGATAAAGACTCAAGAACAGGTGCGGATAAATATCCAATCGTATATATGTTAAAGGCTGAAGATGTAATTTTTGACCCTGAGTCAGGAACTCAGAGAGCTATAAGATACATTAAAGGTCAGAGGTCTATATTTGTTGATGAGCAGGACAAAGAACTTCTAGCAAAAACTCCTATAACATTTAACAATGGGTTTTTAATTGTAGAATACACAAATCCTAATCTTAAAAAATACTTAGACTTGTGTAATGCAAATCTTAACAATCCTAATAGACTTTCATCATCTGCTCCTTCTTTTGGTTTAGAAGACTCTGAAAAGAAAGCTAAAGAGAGATTGGAAAGAAGTAGAATGGAAATGGATGCTGTGACAACTGTATTAACTATGTCTTTAGATAAGTTAGTTGGTTACGCTAAAGTTCTTGGAGTTAATGTTAAGAACTCAACTGATGAGATTCGTTATGACATGAAAATGCTAGCTGAAAAAGACCCTTCAGGATTTATCGCTGGATTAGACAGTCCATTAACCGAAATGAAAGAACTGATATTGAAAGCTTCTGAATACAAAATATTAAAGATGGAGTCTAATAGAATTAACTGGACTATAGGAGACACGAAGCAGCTTGTTTCTAATGTTCCTATGGGTATTAAAGCTTTAGACCATTTAGCTGAATTATGCTTAACTGTTGATGGTGAGCCTATACTTTCTCAGATAAAAGCTCAGCTTTCTAGATACAATTAATATAAACTATATTTTTAATAAGGAGAGGTGCCATTGGTATCTCTCTTTTTTTTGTTATATTTGCTATGAAATTCATCATACGTAATGACAATAGACGAGGTATATAGATTTATTCAGTTCATAGCTAACAAAGACCAAAGAGGTTTTATTAAGCCTAGTGAGTTTAATTTAGCTGCAACTAGGGCTCAATTAGATGTTATAGAGGAAAAATTTAAGGAGAGAAATTCTCATAAAAATTTAGATGACTTAGCTCCTGTTGTGAATGTAGTAGCTTTAGCTTATAGCTCTCCGTCTTGGACTTACCCTGCTGGATTTCTCCATTTTGTTAGTCTTGAAATAGGAGGCAACGCTGTTGAACTTATAGGTCTTGAAAAATTACAGTATAGAGTTGATAGTAGTATAGTATCTCCATCACAAACTTATCCATTGGCAGTTATGATTAATAGTGGATTTAAAATATATAATAACGGAAGCACACCAGCATCTAGTGGGACTGTAACTATGTCTTACATAAAAGAACCTACTGCTCCTAAGTGGACCTATACTATTGTTAACGGTGCTCCTGTATATAACGGTTCAGCTGCTGATGCTCAAGGATTAACTCTACCATCAAGCACACATAAAGATATTTGTCATAAAATAGCTGAATACGTTGGTGTTAGTTTAAGAGATGAAGATGTGGTAACTTTTGGAGCTAGTTTTGGATTATCATCTAAAGAACAATAATAAATGGCAACTACAAGAAGAAAAATAGCTGAACAGGTTCAAAGAATAATTGAGGGTGGTAATGTATCAGATGATACAAGGATAGACATTCGTGAAATAATGGTTTTAGTTGACCAGGAAAGAGACAGTCTAGTAAGGCAATTAATAGAAGATAGATTTTACACTAAAAGCACAACGACTAATAAAGCCGAATTAGAAATAACTGGAGACTTTATTACTGTAGATTCAAGTTTATCAGTAACTAGTAATAAGGTAGAGTTGCCTAGTCAACCAATAACATTACCTAACGATATGGGTATAGTTAGAGTTTATTCAAGTTCTAACGAATACATTAGAATGCCTTATGGTGGAGGTACTTCTTCCACTAATAATAATCCTTTATATCACAATACAGTAACTAGTACTAATAAAAAGTTCTGGTATGTTCAGGGAAATGAATTATACTTATATCAAGATACTTCTGCAACTGTTAGTGTTGCTTATATTGCTACTTCTAGTAGTTTATCTGATACAGGTACCTACCCAATTCCTGCCGACATGGAAGCCACTATAGTTAAAAACTTAGTAGATGTGTTTACATTGATGAAGGGAGCTGAAGAGGATTATAAAAACAATAACATAGGATAATATGAGCGCACAATTTGTTAGTTTAGAAGAGGTAGTAAATGGCCTTTTAGTTGATGAAGGAAAAAACACTCAGGCTGAATTTTTAAGATACTACAATATAGGATTAAAGGGATTAAAAGAATTAAACTTTGATACTGTAAGAATGATTAAAGCTGTTGAGGTAACTGTTAATTCATCTACTAACACTATTACACTTCCAACAGATTACGTTAAATTCGTAAGTATATCTGTAGTAGGCTCAAACGGAGAGTTGCAATATCTAGGAAGAAAAGAAAAATTAAACCTTACAACTGGTGCAGTTTCTTCTGATGATGGAGACGACAGTCTCTATTATGACAATGTAGATAATGGTATTTATGCTAGATATGGTTTTGGTGGAGGTAATAATTCTAATGGATATTATAGAGAGAATTTAGATGGAGACACTATAGAGTTTTCTTCTGTTTCTGGAGATTTGAATAAAATTATATTAGAATATATATCGGATGGCTCTAGTGGAGTTACTGGCGATAATATTCAGGTTCACACTTTCGCTCAGGAGGCATTGGCTTCATTTGTATACTGGAAATCAATACAGAGAAAAAGAGGTATAAACGCTAATGAAAAACAATTAGCTAGAAAAGAATTTTATAACCAAAAGAGATTGGCTAGAGCTAGAATGAACTCATTTAATAAATCTGAGGCACTTCAAACATCTAGAAAAGCATTTAAGCAATCTCCTAAATTATAATTAAATGGCTGGCTTGCAGGAAAAGAAACTTTTTATAGGAGGGCTAGATAGAGATTCTGACGAAAGATTTGTGAAAGAGGGAGACTATGTTGACTCTTTAAATATAAGAAATCAGTCTTCTGACTCAAATAGCATAGGTGTTATTCAGAATATACCAGGAAACACAAAAATAACTTTTAACTTTAATAAAAAAAAATTACCTATATTATATGTTGGAGATGGTATTTTCAATGGGCATGCAGACTCTGGTCATGGAGGAGATGTTCCTAAAAGTGTAGTTTATTTTTTACCTGACTCTTTACCCTCTGGAAGCTTAGATTTTAATTTTGACATGTTGGGAGGCTCATATAAATCCTCATACTCTTCAGTAAATCTTAATGACGTAGAGGAGCTAAAAAAATGGATGGCAGGATTTGTTGAAAAAAATGCAGTAGAACTACTTTCTAGGGGTGTTGATGTAAAGTACGCTGAAAAAGGAATATCTAAAAGTTCATTATCTTTACCTTGTTTAGTTTTTTTATTAACTAACGATGGAGATTCTTTAAATATTGATGTTTTTGGAGCTGATGTTGACAACAATAAGGTGTCTAGAAATTTTAATTTTTTTAATAAACAATTTAACGTAGGGAGATAGAAAATGGCTAGAGAAATTCACAAATGTATTGGTTCATATGAGGACACACATAAAGATAAAATGTATTATTTTGTTTTCTCTAATCTTTTAGACCACTATATATTAGAATACGATTTAATAACAGATACAGTTTCTGAAATATTTAGAGACTGTATGTCTGACTCAGATAACTTGTTTTTATGGAGAGAAAACTTCTTGATAACAGAAATAAATAAAATAGGAGACATTCTTTACTTTACTTCTGATAGATATGGTGAACCTCAAGAAATAAATGTGGTTAAGTCTAAAGAGTCAATGAAGGTCATAAATGAATATGGATATGTTGAGGCTTCATCTCAAATAATGAAGGCTGAACCTGATAAGTATTATCCGTATTCTATGTATACTCCTAATGATGCTGGAGCCGTAAATAACTATCCCTATCAAGAAACTAGAGATGTTAAAAAACAGTACGTAGAGGTTAAAAAGAGACCTCCATACACAAAACCTTCGGTGTCTTTTGATACAAATTCTTCTATAAAGAAAAACAACATATTTGGAAAGTCATTTCAATTTAGGTATAGGTATCATTTTTACGACAAGCAAGTAACAGAATGGAGTAGAATAAGTGACGCTACTCATACTGATGATATGAAATCTAATGTTGCTAACTTGAACTCTGATGCTTCTTCAGATAATATTATAAATATAAGGTATATAGCTGGAAATCATCAGGTAGAATACATAGAGCTTTGCGCTAGAATATGTAAAGATTTTGATGTAGACAAGCAGGGTAATAGAGGTGATTTCTTTGTAATAGCTAAGGTGAAGAATGATTACGATAAATTTTTGAATGAAGAGTCTCTTAATTTTAGTTTTTTTAATGACAAGATATATCCTTTTGCTGACAAGAATGATATAGCAAAGATTTACGACAATGTTCCTAAGAGAGCCAGAACTCAAACATTAATATCTGATAATAGAATTTCATACGCAAATTACCTTGAGGGATTTGATGTAGAAAGTATAGATGTTGAGCTTCAACCAAAATATGGAGGTGTTACTAGTTCAGATAAGCTTTCAGCAATAATATATCCTGGTTGGACTGTAAATAGCTCAGGACAACTTTCAGGAGGATGGAGTGGTACTAATATTGATAACCAAAAATCTAGTGCCTATGCCGATAGAACTACTAGTGGTAGTCCTCATTCTATAACATTAAAAAATACATCTATTTCTAATTTAGTAGGATTGGCTCAGGACGCATCTAAGACTTGGGAGATTTCTAGTAAAGGTCTTGAAGAGGGCGGCTCGAACATAAATATTGTAATAGGCCCTTATAATTCATCATATAAATCTAGACATAAATACGGTCCTTATGATGGACAATTCAATGTAGCTGGAAATTACAACAGAGATACCAATGGTCAAGATAGTCATGGAACCGATAGAGAAACATTTCAAATAAATCAACTAGTAAAATATCCGACTCCAGTTGACGAAGCAGGACAAAGTTCTTTTTGCGGAACTAAAACTGGAGGAACTAATGGATACCCTCAAATAACATTTGCTTTTTACTACGGTGATATTGAGACTTCTGAAAATCAAATAGTAAACATAAATGCTAGCGCAAGATTTGCTTGCAGAGTTCAAAATCCAGGTAATTTGATTACAAGAGATAGAGTTCAAGATAGTAAGGTACATATAATTGATATTCAGAAATCAATAAACACCGCATCTTCTGGAATAGATTTTTCCGATGATGCTTCTGGATTAGACCAACAAATGATTTATGTAGCTGAGCAATTAGGAGCAACCTATTCAAAATACTCCTCTATATCGGATAAGCCTGACAATGGAGACTACGCATGGTTACATGGTCCTTACGTTGATACAGAAAAAAAGATTTTAGTATTGCCTCTTATATCAAATACTAAAAATAATTTTATTGATATTGATGAAGTTCCTCAAGGAGATGACGGTAGAAAATTTAGATTAATATGTGTTGAAGAGCATGTTCATCCAGATGCTGATGGTGAGATACTTGATAGTGGCAAAAAAGCTGGTATATCATTAAACTTTAATAACCCTACATTCGCTAATGAAGACCCACAGTTGAGCGGAGCAAATAAAGACAACACTTTTGCTATGGAGGTTATAGGTATTGGCGGTGGAGACGGAAAGTCTGGTAGCTTTAAAGCTGGTGCTTTTCACGACTTTGGAATAATTTATTATGACGGAAAAGGAAGAAATTCTACTGTAGCTATAGATAGCGAAAATGGAACATCTAAGTGTTATGTTAAATTTTTTAGTGAAAGAGGTTTTAATGCTGACGAATCTATAAATCCTGGTCAAAGCAACAACTACGGAAAGGCCAGAATAGACTGGTCGGTAAATCATCAGCCTCCTGTGTGGGCTAAGTATTGGAGTTGGGCATATTCTAAGAATACATCTGTTGATGAGTTTATACAGTTTATATGTCCTGGAGCTTTTACATCAACAATTCCAGCTACTGGAGAGTCTAGAATATTTTTATCATTACAATCTTTAAAAGGTTCTCCTGACTCTTATAGAACTCAAAACAATCCATTAATAGATTATAGTTATGTTGAGGGGGATAGAATAAGGTTTATAACCTCTCCTTGGAATTACGATACGCCAACTGCTCATACAGACGTATATGTAGATGTTGCTATTACTGGATACGACCTTTATAATGGCTCAACTGAACTAGGAGAACCTTTAGAGGAGCAAGGATACTTCATAACTATAGACAGTATAGATTTATCTGGAGGAACTTATGACCATGTATCAACGTCAGGCAGCACAGCAAACTTTTTTGGTGATGGTTTGTTTGAAATATACAGACCTTTGAAAGAGTCTGAAGATGAGTCAACTAGAGTTTATTATGAGTTTGGGTTTAAACACACTATAGCTAATCCTCATGAAAATAGTAGAGCTCATAGAGGAATGACTCAAACTCAAGTAGTTGGGGTATCTCCAGCAAGAGGATATTTTGATGAGGGTGATGTATTCTTTAAAAGGAGAATAATGAGAAACTCTAATAACGATACTGAAGGGCTTAGATTTACCACTTCTTTTGTAGAAGATTATCATTTGAATGATTTTTATCCTACTAATCACATAAACATAGGTAGGCCAAATGTATTCAATCCTTACGCTAGAGAAGAATTGAAGGAATCTAGTATTACTTATTCTGAACCTTTTCAACCTGATGTAAATTATAATGGTCTAAGCACTTTTGAATTGTTTAGTTATTCTGATTTAGATAAGGCTGATGGCTCAATACAAAAAATACATTCTAGAGATACTGACATGGTTGTCATACAGGAAGATAGGACTTATAAGGTTTCTATAAATAAAGATATTATAACTAATGCTGATGGTAGCGCAAATGTAGGATTATCTTCTAATGTACTAGGAAATCCTATAGCTTTTTCAGAGCACTACGGTATAAGTAAAAATCCTGAGTCTTTTGATTTTAATGGAAATATATTATACTGGGTAGACATAAAGAAAGGTGCTGTTTTAAGATTAAAAGGTAATGAGCTTAAACCTATATCTAAAGTTAACATGTTAGACTATTTTAGAGATAAATCGGAGTTGTATAGAGAGGCAAATCCTACAGCAGGATTTACGTATAATATTAGTAACTGGTATGATGAGCCATTAAGTCACACAATGCCAGAGCAATTTAATTTAGTAAACTATTCCTTTAGAATATTAGGAGCTTATAATCCTAAGCACAATGAATATGTTATTACATTTCCTAGAGTTTATACAGATAATAATAGATATGACAATGACAATGTTAAATGGGAAGCAAAAGGGAAAAAACCTGAAGAGCAAGGACCTGTCTACACTATTACCGCTCCTTATGATACTATAGTGTGGTCAGAAGTAAATCAAAGGTGGACTTCTTTTCATAGTTATGAGCCAGAGATGTATGGTAAGATAAATAGAAGATTTTTCTCTTTTAAAGATGGTGAGTTATGGCATCATGACTCAAGCTCAGACCACTCTACATTTTATGGTGAAACTTTTGAAACTAAATTAAAGTTTCCTTTTAATGGATTACCTAATAAAGTAAAAACATATCAATCTCTAACTGTGGATGGTACTTTTGCTGAAGATACTACTGCTGATGGAGTTAACTCTGGAACTAAGACATCATACGACACGACATTAGATACAAATCTATCTTCTACTAGTATAGATAAAACCACATACAATAGAAAAGAAGGATTATTGTATTCTGACATTCCTTTTGCTACTGGAGATATTGATGGAGAACCTGGTAATAGTGAGTTTTTTGGACTAGGAAACATAACTACAGCTGTAGATTCAACTACTGTTACTTTAGCGGATACTCCAAATAATGGAGTTAATGTAGGAGATAATATATATTTTAGTCAAGCAGGTGGTCACACTCTAATTGGAACTATACAATCAATAGGAGCTACCACATATACGTTGACATCAAATGCAAACTCAGCATTAACAAGCAGTTTTGCCTATGTTATTAAGTCAGGAGAAGCTGAAGGGGATAGAATGAAAGGTAACTTTATGAATGTTACTTTAACTAAGAGGACTAAGAAGCCAATAGAGATATATAGTGTTAATTCTAACAACTCTAAAAGCGAGCTTAGTGAAGAATAATTTATTATATTTGTAAAAATTTAGAAATGAAAAAATCTAACAAGAAATCTAAAAAGAAATACAGACCAAAGATTAAGTACAGTATCGGAGGTAATGTTGTAAGAGGTATACAGGCTGGTAAACTTCAACAAGAATTTGAACAAAAGGCTGCTCAAACTCAGTCTGATATAGATGCTTTCGATAAGAGCTCACTTCAAATGAAAGGTTCTACCACTCTTCAAAAGATGGTTGACGAGCCAATATCACAAAGTTTAGTTGAGGCTAAACAAGAGGCTCAAAAAACCACTGAAGCTACAGCAATGGGTGCTGCTCAAAAAGGTGGAGCTAAATCAGCAATGGCTGGCCTTTCTGCTATACTAGCTTCTGGACAATCAGCTGACTTGGCTGCTATGGATAAATCTCAAGCTGCTTTGACTTCAGCTCAACAAGCTAAAGCTTCTGAAGAAGGCTCTCAAGATGTGGTTAGAAGAGGATTAGCTACGGAAGAACTAAAAGGAATGCAAACATCTTTAAAAGAATCTAAGGATTCAGCATTAGCAGCTAGAATGGCTAAACAACAAGCTTTTGTTTCTGCTGGTGAAGACGCATATGAGGTAGGTAAAGAGGCTGTAAAGGCTGCGGCTACTGGTGGAGCATCACTTGCTGTTGCTAAAGAAGGAATGATAACTCCTGAAAAAGGAAAGCCTCAAGTTAGTAGAGGTAAATTTGACCACGATAAAAATCCTATAGATATTATGGATAAGGGTGGAGTTTCTGATGTAGAGCAGGATGGAGAGAAAGTAGGAGAGCTTACTGGAGGTGAGTCTATATTTAACCCTGAAGATACTAAGAAAATGCAAGACTTAGTGAAAGATGGTGATGAGAAAGGATTGATGAATCATATGGCTATGTTATTTGATAGGTTTGAAAAGCAGGACCTAGAACACATGGAAAATGAAGCTGAAGAGCAAATGGCTAAGAAAGGAATTATGTATAAAGATAGCGGAAAAATTCCTAGCAAGATGAAAGGCTTTTCAAGTCTTCCTGAGTCTGTTCAAGAAAAGATGAGCTCTGAGCTTGCTAAAAAGTATATGAGTGGAGGCTCCTATAAACCTAAATTCAAATTTAAAAAATAATGTCAAAGTATATTTATTATCAGGCAGCTGAAACTCCTAAGTTTGCTGAAATAGTCAACAAACAAAAGGCTAACTCTAATCTTAATAATGGTTTGGATAATTCAAGAAAAACTCCTAAACCAAAATTAAGTAAGATTACTGGAGAGTTTGATAAGCCTTATATGAATATAAGAAAAAATCTCCTTGAGAAGCTCAATCAATATGAGGTTGATATGGCTGGCAGATATGATGAGCCTGAGGTAAATGCTACCATAGAGGATTATAAGAGACAGATAATAGATTTAGGAAAGTTTTCTAGTGGAGAGGCTCAAGCCTATGAGTTTTTAAGTACTTCTGTTCAAAATCCTTATGATGATGAAGGAAATTTATTGTACGATGTAGATTCTTTAAAAAAAGTTCCTAAGCTGTTGACTCCTGAAGATGTTTTTTCAGCTAGTTCAAACATAGAAACCGAACAAGATTTATTGTATTTATTTGGAGAGCAATCACCAATGAAAGATGAAGAATCAGGAGAATATATATTAGATGATGATGGTTATCTTATTGATGAGGATGGGAAAAGAATAGTAGCTCATAATTCTGACGGCTCTACAGTAGACTCAGATGTATATGAATTTGAAAAGAGGAGACAATACATAGACTCCTTAGACCCAAATGGATTTGATTTTGGTAAAAATGAAGCTGAATATAATGGGGTTCCTGTAAGTACAATTCCTGAATTAAACTTTGAAAAGTCTGAAATTATTAAAAAATCAGAACCTCAGGATTGGGTTAGTTTAGTTGGTAGTAGCATTAGAGTATCAGATGCTGTTCTTTTTGACGAAAACTCTAACTATAAAGAAAATGGCTTAAAAATAGCTAAAGATTTAATTAGAAAAAAAATTCAAAAACAAAACTTAGGAGATAAAATTCAATTTAAAGATGACAATATTGAGCCTGCCTTACAGGTTTTAGCTTCTGAATATGCCTTAGAAGTTGAAGGTGTTGACAATCCAAAACCTGAATATATTAATTATCTTTTAGATAACATGAACTCTGAGGATGGTGAAGGAAATACATTTGAGGATTACGCTGTAGATAAAATATTTGAAAGCAGATTCTCTGGAAGAGGAGTAAAAGTTAGGAATTACAATATAACAACACCAGGAAGTAGTCGTGATTATTTTATAGGAAGAAAAGCAACTGAAGATGAATCTATAATTAATGATTACACGATAGATATTGATGGTGGTTCTGTTAATATAGAGACCATAGCTTACTCTAAGCAAATGTTAAATAGAGATGTGTCAAAATCTGTTGTAGATATAACAAGAAATGTAATTTTCCCTCAAGCTATATCTGGAATAGATAATATATACGGCAAAGGAACATTTAGTGTAAAATCAGATGAAATTAGAATACATGCTATAGATACTAGAAATAATCAAATAGCAACTAGAAGTGATATAGAAAGTAAAAATCCTAATATAGTTTTCAAGCCTTTTGTTTTAGGTACAGCTTCATCTAATATGGATGATGAGGATTTCAATAAAAATTTAGCTAAACTAGAAAGCAAGGAGGAAAAAGAAAGTTATAACACTTTTGAGAGATTATTATTAGAAACTAAAGGTTTGAAGAAAAAACAAATTTTAGTACCTTTGGATGAGTTTTTTAATACTAACGAATTAAAGCAGTTTAGTTCTGTTATTAATATGGCTGAGAAACTTAACAAAAAGAACAGCTCCAATCAAGAAATGACACAAGAAGAAATGCGTTTAATTAGAGAAGAATTAGGATATTAGAACATGGAAGAGACTGAAGAAGAAAAAAGATTAAGAGAATACAATGAGTACATTAAATCACTTCCAGAGGGAGACCCTAGAAAAGAAAGCGGTATAGATACTCCATTAGTGCCTGAAGAAAAAATAGAAATAGAAGACTTTAGCAACGATGAAGAATTAATGAATGCTTACAACAATGGGGAGCTATCTGCTGAGTCTACTGAAAGAATGAATCTTCTTACTAAAAACGCTGAAGATGCTAAAGTTGATTCTAAAGATTTAATACTATCAGATGATAATATATCAAGACTAGATGCTATTGTTTTAAAAATGAGGTCTAATCCTGAAAAATACACTATTGATATTCAAAAATCTGTTGTAAACGACTTTAAACTAAAATACGGTAAAAAAAAAATTTCGGATACGGATGGCTCTACATCAGGTTTGGAAGATGGTGCTTCGGATTCAAGCGTTTTTGATTACAACTTACAAACACAAGTATGGCTTAAAGATGGCTCTGTAGTAGACGCATCTCAAGTTCCTGACTTTGAAAAAGAAAAGGTATACAGTGAGCAGCAGCCAATTAAAGAATCTGAAGATGATATTTCAGCTCAAGTAACTTTAGGTAAAGATGCTATAGTTCACTCATATCCAGTAGGATTAGGAGATGACGGAGAGTACCTATCTACTATAAGATTTGGAGAAGATGATACTCTTGTATATGTTGATAGTGAAGGGCAAGAACTCAACAAAACTTATAACACTTTAAAAGAAGAGTTAGATAGTTTGAAGTCTAGATATAATAGAATGTCTGAGGCTCCACAATTACCAGGGAAAGTTTCAAAAGAAATATTGAAACAATTATCAGAAAAGCAATCTGAGTTCGATTTAGTAGACCAGCAAATAAAACAAAACATAGATAAAAATAAAACTATACAATTAAACAATAGTTTAAATTCATTTAGAGGCAATGAAAAGGACTGGGATGCAAAGATAATATACTCTTTACCTTCAGAGCACTTTTACAATGAAGACGCTACAAAAATATTTGGAAGAGGATTAACGACTCAAGAATTACTAAACTATCAAGGAGAGTTGCTTTCTGATAGAGCTAACAATAATTACGGAATAGTTGGTAATACTATTAGCGAGTTTGGATTTTCTGAATACAGTAAAGAAGATTTAACTAATAATATTATATTTAATTTTGAATCTGACTTAGAGGACAATGCCAAGAAATATCTTACTGATGAAGATATACAGAAAGCTAAGCTAAGTAATAGAGCTTACGAAATAGAAAAAGAATTAGAGAATAATCCTAGAGCTGAGAACGCCAATGAACTTCGTAAAGAGCTAAGACAAATAAAACGTGGTATAGGTAGTATAAATATAACTACACCTATGTTTAATGTTGACGGAGAAAGAATTGATAGAGAGTTTGCTAATAAAGAGAATGTACAATCATTTAATCAACAGGTAGAATTAAACTATCAAATGTTTGACCAGACCGATAGAGGTGAATTAATGACTGTATATGAAAGGTACTCATCTATTAAAAAACAACTAGAGAACGATTTTGAGACATTAACATTTAAAGACTTATTAGGTCAGCCAATATCTATTAAAGATGCTTTTGAAAAAAAGAATATTGATAGAATGGGTGTTCTTGGAGGTACTATAGATGATGCTATTGGATATTTAGGATTAGAGCCAGAATCTGAAAAAAATATTAGAAGAGTTGTAGGTAACTACAAAAGACTATATGAGGAGAATGAATCTAAACTTATAGCAGCTACTAGAGTTTTGGCTACAAACACAGACCCAGGCTCAATAGATAAGGGTGGATTTGCTAATCTAAAATTATTTGCTGAAGGTTTTGGAGAAGGCTTTCTAGATATATTTGTTGATAATCCTGATATTAAGACTGATGCCGATTTTATAGCTACGTTTGGTCAGATTATGCAAGAGAATGGTATTGAGATGACTGAAGACCAGATTAAACAAACCACTACAGATATATCTGATATGGTTGCTAGCGGTCTAGGTACTTCTTTACCTATAATGGCTCAGATAATGTTAACAAGAAAGATTCCTTTATCTTTGATAGGTAAGTTAAGACAGACATCGAGATACAAGGCTTTAACGGCATATGCTAATAGCTATGGAACTACTGGTAAATTTGCTTTAAAATTATCAGAAGATATACTTACTGGTGCTACTTCTTTCGGTCTTGTTCCTTCAGACAATATAAGTGTAGCTATGGGCGTTGGTGAGGGTACAGCTGGTGCTGTTTTTGAGACATTCTTTCCTCAATCCAAAGCGTATCATATTATAAGGAGAGCATTTGAAAGTGCTGGTGCTAAAGGAATAAATATAGGAGCATATTCTATTAGAATTTTAGGCGGTGGAGCAGGAGAGACTATTGCTGAATATTCTGGCGACATGCTTAACAATCTAACTAAAAATGGATTTGATTGGGAAAATGCACTGGAGCAAACATTTGGTAGAACTGGTGATGAAGTTTTAGATAAGTTAGTTGCTACGGCTTTGACATGTACTATGTTCTCTTCTGCATTCAATGCAGGTATGCTTAATCTTACGATAGATGAGATTAATCAAAAGTATGGAGACCCTAATCAAGATAAAAAAATAAAAGAGGCTTTAGCTAAACTAAACCTACTAATAGAAAAACATAAACAAAGCGAACCTGGAACTCAGTTATCTTTACTTGATAATGAAGCTTTCGTTGAAGGAACAGCTTTAGTTGATGATGAGTCTATTAAACAAAGAGGCGGAGAGGCAACATTAGTTCGTGAAGGCTCCAAACTGTTTAACGCCCCTGTAAAAGAAACAGCTTTGATAGCTGATGAATATCTACAGAACAACTCTGAAGGCTTAGGTGTAACTCCTACTGGTGCTAGACCTATTCCAGAGATAGACATAGAAAATTCTAAACGTATAGCTGATGCTTTCGATGCTATGAAGCACGACCCTACAAATCCTGAGGTTGTAGCAGCTTATGAGGCTATGGCTAAGGAAACTATAGACCAGTTTAACTTAGTGTCTAACAAAGGATATAAAGTAGAAATATGGAAGGGTGAGGGAGAACCTTACGCTAACTCAGCAGAGATGATTAAGGATGTTAGGGACAACAAACATATGTATATCTATTCTACTGAGTCTGGTTTTGGTCAAGAAGGAATTACTAAAGAGCAGAGAGCAGAAAATCCTTTACTATCTGAAACAGAGTTTACCGATATTAATGGAGAGCCATTGGTGGTCAATGACTTATTTAGATTTGTCCATGACTTTTTCGGTCATACAGAGCTAGGAAATGGATTTGGACCAAAGGGTGAGGAGAACGCTTGGGTCAATCATTCTCGTATGTATAGTCCTGAGGCTAGAAGAGCTATGACAACAGAGACTAGAGGGCAAAACTCTTGGGTTAACTTTGGCAAGCAGATAAGAAGAGAAGATGGCTCCATACCTAAGAAAGGCGACCCTGACTACGTTCCTCTATCTGAAAGAGAATATGCAGACCAAAAGATAGGATTACTTCCTGATGATATAGTTAATCAACTGCCTGACATGCAGACAGTTATAACTGAAGATGTTGACATTGAACCTACTATAGAGTTTAGTGAAGAATCTAATACGTTTGTTTCTGAGCAAATAGAAAACGCTTTATCTAATAAGGTAGACGGAAAGAATAACAATAAATTAGGTAGACTTGACCTAGGCATGAGTACAGTTAATATTCAAAAGGGTATTAGCGATTACGTCAATAATGTAGAGAGTGATGAAAGAGCTCAACTAGAAGACGCACTAAGAACTATGTATGATTCTGGTGAGATTAAATTTTTAGGGGTAGACGGAAAGAAAGTAGTTAGAACCAGTGTTTCTGTATCAGACTCACAGAACTTAAAAGAAGATATAAAGGTAACTAAGGATACACCTTATGTGTTCAATAAGCCTGAGCTAAATAAAGAGCAGTTTGAGCTCAACATGGAAAGAACTCAAAACGGAACTGTAGAAGGAGGAACTACATTTAATGAAGAAATAGGAAATCTTGACGGAAAAAAATTATTTTCTGTAAGTATATTCCCTGAAATTTCTGTAGTAAAAGAATCTGGGGAAACATTTACTCAACAAGAGATTGAGGCCTTTAAGGTAAAGCATAAGGATATATTAGATAGAAGTAAAAACTTAGCGGTAGGAACATTTACTAGCGGTTTATCTGGAAAGTCTTATCTAGATATAGTTGCTTTAGTACCATCCTCTAATGCTGTTCAAGCTGAGCAATTAGCTATAGCTTACAATCAGGAATCTTTTTATGATTTGGAAAAAGGTAAAGTTATTGAAGTTGGAGGCACTGGAGAAACTGTAGAGGGTCTTCCTGATATTACAGAGAGATTGTCTGAGATTGAGACAGCTAATGTAACAGAGTCTTACACAGATAGACTAATAGGAAAACTTGAAGGCATTCGTGATGGAATTGATGATGGCATGATGATGGCAGACCCATTCTTAGTAACCGCTACCGTCAAAGCTGGTCTTGATATAACAATAAAAGCTATAAAAGCTGGAGTAGCTATTTCTAAAGCTGTTGAACAAGGTATTGAATACATAAAATCAAACAAACCTTCAAATGAAGATTTCAATGAAGAGTCTTTTAGAAGATACATGGACTCAGGCTATAGTGAAGTAAATGTTAACGCACCAAATAGAAACTCTGATGGAATTATAGAAGTCAATGAAACAGAATTAGAGTCAGAGCCTGTTAATAGTAAAGAGGTTAATGTTGAAGAAGAAACAAGACAATCTAATAGACCTGGAGATTCTAGTGTTGCACGTTCTGTAAATGAAAGAAGAAAAGAAGAGTTCAATAGAAAAAAGAAATTAACTGTTGAGGAACTTAAAATAAAAATGAATCAATGGTTTTTTGATGAGAATTACAGATTCAAAAATGAGTTAATTAAACTTGGAGAAGAATACAACCTAAGTGTTGAATCCTTAGAAGCTATAGCCTTCAGAAATCTTATAAACGGAGCTTCAGCATCAGCTAAATCAAAATCTCGAAAAGTAGTAAGAGAGATGGATGGGGGTATAGGTAAGTCTCATTTAAGTAAAAGCGAAAGAAGATTAAGTGATGAAATAATAGAGTTTCAGCGTGTTATATCTTTAGATGCTCATTATGACAGAATAAAACTACAAACAGATGGGCTTATCAAGGAGTTGTCATCTATGGATACCGATTCTGATTTATATAAAGATACGTTAAAAAAGATAAATAATTTGTCAGATAAAATGGGATTAACATTTGATTCTGAAAACGGAAATCTTATGATGGGTGAAGAGACTGTTCCAGAAGGTTTAGATACTGAAACATTTCCATGGAGAATTAAACATACAACATCTAAAGATGGTATAATGTTAACATCAGCTGATGCTCAAGCTTTTTTAAATGAAAATGTTGATAATCCTGACTACAAGAGAGCTAAAGAAAGAGCTGATATTTACTTTGAATCTACTAGAAATCTATTAAAGCTCAAGTATGAAAGTGGATTAATAAGCAAGGAAACTTACGAAAGGTTAAAGGATATGGATTATTCTCCTAGAGTATTTTTAAATAAAATTCTTAATGGGGCGGAGCAAAATCCTAGTGTTCTTGATGGGGCTTCAACAGAAAAAAATATAGAATCTATAGACGGAATACTTTCATCTTTAGAGGGAGGTTCATCAGACGTGCTATATAACAACGCCACAGACCTAATACAAAAGCAAATTTTAGCTACTGAAAAATTATTATTTTTAAATGATTCTAGAAAATCTGTATTGAACTTCATTAATGAAGCTACAAAACAAGGTAAAGATGTTAGCGATTTTGGATATGTTATAGACAGAAAAAATCCTAAGCAAGAAGGATATGAGGTTATGGATGTTATGGTTGATGGAGAGGTAGTTAAAATTGCTATAGACAGTGAAATAGCGTCTTCTTTTTCTAGTAAGACGACAGGCTCTAATTTTGCAAGAATTATGAGTGGTACTGGTATTCTCAAAACTATGGCAACTGGAACCAATCCTCTTTTTGCACTTACTAACTTTCCTAGAGACTTTCAGCATGTATTGATGAGTACGGATGTTTACTCATCTGTTTTACCTGTAGGAGCAGCACAATTAACTTCAGACATAAATTCTGTATTAATTACCTCTTTAAATAGAGGTCCAGAATATCAGAAGGCTATTGAACAAGGAATGGGTATGGATTTTTTATCTACTCAGGGGAAAGTAAAAATAGGAGAAGGAGAAGGTAGATTTAAGAAATCAATGAACTCTATATCTAACGCTATGTCTTGGACTGGAGAAACTTCTGAGATTTTAATTCGTATGGCTGTTAGAAATAGACAAATAAAAAATAGAACCGCTGAATTTGAAAGTTCAAATGGCAGAAAACCCAACGATAAAGAATTATATAAAATAGAAAAATTAGCAACTGAAGACGCTAGGGCAACTATGGATTTCTCTCAAGGAGGAACCATTTCTAAAAAGATGGATTCTTATATGCCTTACTTAAATGCTTCTCTTCAAGGATTTAGAGTAGGGGCAAAATATATGATAAATAATCCTGTAAAATCTACATTTAAAATATCTCAATTAGGTATTGCTGCTATGAGTCTAACAGCTGCAAACTTATCTAGATACAGAGAGGATTATGATAAAATTAGTCAATATGAGAAAATAAATAATTATATACTTATTTTGCCTTTTAAAAATGAACAAGGAGAAAGTCAATATCTTAGAATAAGAAAAGACCACTTTATGATTCCTTTTACAACTTTGTTTGAAGATTTTTCTTATCTTCAGCAAACAGGAGTAAATCCTAATTTTTCAGGAGAATTTGGCAACTATATTGACGAAGACACAAAGAGTAATATGCAGATAGCTTTTGAATTGTCTAATCCAATAACTGGACTTGCAGATATAAAAGAGATAATAACTGGTCCTCCTATTGTAGATGCTGCTATTGCTTATATAGCAAACTATGACACGTTTAAAGATAAGGAAGTTTACAGAAGTCCTTATGATGATATAGACCCAGAAACAGAAATTGTGTACGGAGAGACTATGCAAGTTTTTCAAGACATCGGAAAAGCAACAGACATGTCTCCAGCAAGATTGCAATCTGTTGTTTCTAAATTCCTTACAGACCCTAGAAAAAATATTTGGTTACAAGGATTTTCTACTGTTTATAATGAGTTGACTCAAGATATGGATAAGTATGAAATAAAAGAATTTGATAGACAGTTAAACAGAGGGTTTGTACAAGCTTTAGGAGAATCTGTTGAAGGAACTGTTCTTCGTTCTGTTCCAAGTTATAGTAGAGACCCTAGAACAGATGCAATATTGAAGGGGAAAACTAAGGATTTAACTAGAAAAAACACTTCATCTAAACTTAAAAAAGAGTATTCTAAAATATACAATCAAATCATGATGGATGAAAAATCTAGTGATGAAGATAAAAATAGATTTATGGATAACTCTTGGGATGAATACAAAATGAGACTTAAAGAAAATCTTGGTGATGATTATGATATTGATGATACTTTTATAGATAACGAAGAATCAGAAGATAAACCATCTTTTGAAACTAAAAAAGATTTTGTTAAATACTTGCAAAATGAGCTCATGGAAGAAATGACTAAGGAAGCTTTTGACGATGGTTATGAATATGGAACTAATAATGCTTTAAACATGATAAATGATTTTAAAAGTTACACTCCAGAAAATGCTGCATCTGCATATATAAGTCTTTATAACTTATACTTAAATAAATATGGTAAGGATAGTGAAGAATTAAATAAGTTTGTTGAACTATCTAGAAATAAAGGAGTTATAGAGCCAGGAAAAGATAGTAAGTTTAATAATTTTTTAATGATATTAGAAAATAAAAGAGAAGAAGAATAATATGGCAAAATTAGTAAAAAAAGATAAGTTCTCTGCTGCTAGAGCAACAATGAAGAGGTTAGGTTTAAGTGGATTTAATGTTCCTAAGCGTACCCCTAATCATTCTAAGAAGTCTCACGTTGTTATGGCTAAGGAAGGAGATAAAACTAAATTAATTAGATTTGGAGAGCAGGGTGCTAGCACAGCAGGTAAACCTAAATCAGGTGAGTCATCTAAGATGAAGAAGAAGAGAGCTTCATTCAAGGCTAGACATGGCAAGAATATTGCTAAAGGAAAGATGAGTGCTGCTTACTGGGCTAACAAAGTAAAGTGGTAGTATTATGAAATTAGTAAAAGAATATAAAAAAGGTGGTAAGTCTACAGTAAATAAAGCTGGTAACTATACTAAGCCTGGGATGAGGAAAAGAATATTTCAAAGAATAAAAGCTGGTAGCAAAGGTGGACCTCCAGGTAAATGGTCAGCTCGTAAGGCTCAAATGTTAGCTGTAGCATATAAAAAAGCTGGAGGAGGTTATACAAATTAATATGGCAAATTTAAAAAAATCACAGAAGAGTCTAAAGAATTGGACAGAGCAAGAATGGGATAATGTATCAGGAACTAAGGGTGGAAGATACTTGCCTAAATCTGTTAGAGATTCATTAACTCCAGGTCAAAAGGCTGCTGAAAATAAAAAGAAAAAAGATGCTACTGCATCAGGTAAACCAAGTGCACCATACAATAAAGAACTAGCTAAAAAAGTTAGAAACGCTAAGGATGGCATGATGGTTAAAGCTCCAGCTGGTTATCATTGGATGAAACATAAAGGCGGATACAAGTTAATGAAACATACAGGAAAGTTTGTTGAGCATGATGGAGGAAGTTTAAAGGCAGAATTTAAAATACAAAAGAATCATGGCTAAATTAAACAAAAGAGATGTTAGCTCTAGGTTAATAAAAAGGTATAGCAACGGAGGAAATAATGATGGATACAAAAAAATGGATTCATACAAAAAAATAATTCCAGCAAATATCCCTGACGAAAAAACATATAAGGCTCAGATGTTTGATAAACTTAAAGTAGGTATATCTCAGGTTGAGTCTTTAGGTGGTGTTCTCATGATTAATCCTGAAAGCACTGCTACTGGAAAGTACGGACAGAGATTTAGTGAGATAGAAGATATGGACCTTCCAGGTCCTACTAGAATGTCTAGATTAACTAGAGATGATTTTGCTAAGGACATCAGTCTTCAAGATAGATTTTTTGAAAAAAGGTTTGAAGGAACATTAAAGAAAGATGTTCCAGGCCTATATAGAAATGCCAAGGAGCTATCTAAGGAATATAAAAGCGTTATTGAAGGCCTTTATACGGAGGATGAGGTGGCAGCACTATCTCACTTCTTAGGTAGGCAAGGAGCTAGAGAATACTTTGGAAATGTTTTGAGAGATGGTAAATCTTTAGAAAGTGTATTTCCTAAAAAATACGGACCTAAAAAAGAACAAAGCAACAAAACTCCTGAAGAATATATCAGAGAGTACAGAAAGGCTTTAAGAAATAATTAACTATATTTGTAAAAAATAATTTAAAATGGCTACATTAACACCAACATTATCACTTTTAAGCACTGATGCTTCATCTGATAGTTTAAATTTCTCGGTGAATACTGGACTTACTACAACTCATACTAGCTCAGGACCAGGAAAAATATCTTGTGCAACCTCATCAGGTACTGCACTATTGACTACTGCACAAACTTCTATCGCTTATGTTTATTTTAAAAACACAGGTAAATTAGCTGCTGACGGAGCTACAACTGCAAACATAATAACTTTGCAAGATGCAGCTGGAAACACCTTTTTAGATTTAGGTGCTGAAGAGTTTGCATTCTTTCCTTTGAAGGGAGCTAAAGGATTAACTGCTGTTTCTGCTACTGCTGCTGTTGTAGGAGAATTTGCATTCTATACTAAGGGATAGTATGAGATTAGAAGTACTCAGATTCAGTAGCGGAGAAGATTCAACATCTGGATTACTTTTTGATGTAACTAATCGTGACCTCAAAAGTTTTCTTGCGTATACATTAGAAGATGAGTACAGATACAATAAGGTTCTTGGTGAGACTCGTATTCCTGATGGCATTTATGAGATTGGCTTTCGTAAAGAGGGCGGTTTTCACTCTAAGTACCAGAAAAGGTTTGCTGACATCCACAAAGGAATGCTACAGATTAATAATGTTCCTGGCTTTGATTATATTCTTATTCATTGCGGAAACACAGACGAGCATACCGCTGGTTGTCTCCTTGTTGGGGACACCCAAGTTAATAACTTGGTACAAAAAGACGGATTCATTGGTCAGTCTACGCAGGCTTACAAAAGGATTTATCCTTATATTGCTAAGGCTTTGGAACAAAAAGAATCGGTAACAATAAGATATAAAAGTATATAACTTCTTTCTCGCAGTCGTTCTGACTGCACTTTGTTTTTTCATTGTTTTGTTTGTGATAGGCTCCTTTAATCGGGAGTCTATTTTTTTTTACTTGTCATTATTGTTTGAGCTTCCTCCAAAGAAGAAATCAATAATAGTATTGACCTTACTAGACATAGCTCCAAAAACAGTGGATATAAATCCTATTTCATAGTCTGATAATTCTATCGTATTAAGTACAAAGTATCTAAACATAATGTATGTTAATCCAAAGTATGCGGCAGTAAAAAGAGTGGCCAATATTTTTTGTATAATAGCGTCATCTTTATAAAGACTCCTAGCGTCTTTTCTGTCTTCTACTTCTTTAGCAAAAGCTTCACGCTCTGCATCTAATAATAATTTTTGTAAAGCTAACTTAGCTTTGTCACGTTCTTCATCAGTAGTAATAACTTCATCAAGTATTCCTTCTGCGTTATCTACTATCTTGCTGAATAAACCTCCTAATATATTACCTATCATAATTTTTATTTATTAATTTAACAACTTCTTTTACTTGAGCCTGATTTCCAGGCATGTAAAGGTCGTAAAATAAACCATTATCGACAAGGTATTTTTTAAATAGCTTCCATCTAAGGTCAAAAGCTTCTGTTCTTAATCCTTTAACTTCTATTATCCAACCTTCTTTAAGATTAACGAAATCAGGAAGATATGTTGCAGCTCTAACTTTATCTGGAGTATACTTTAGAATATTTCTACCCTTACTCTTCTTCTTTTCCAATGATATTGAGTCAAAATTAAAAGGAGGTATCAGTTCAAATCTAACTTCCTCATACTGAAATTCTATTTTATTTTTCTTCAGCTCATTGTATGTAAACAGCTCTAGTTTAGAGCGAAAGGTTTTATTTCCTTTCTTAGATACTGTTGCGTTCCTTACTTTTTTGTTCATAGGTATGATAAAACATTTGAAAGTGGTCTGAATAATCTCTTCTATTAATTAGAACCAGCTCACTTTGATTATTATCTCCCCCCATTACGACTTTTAATTCTTTTATGTTTTGTTTTATTAGTTTCTTTAGGTCTTCACATCTTATCATATAAAGCTCATCAAGATTCTTGTAGTAATATATAAAATAATCTGCAAGAGTATGTGATATTCCGCTAGGATTTCCTTTGTATCTTATTTCTATAGCCATGTTTCCAGTGTCTATACCATAAACATCTGTCTTAACTTCAAAGTAAGTTGTCTTTTTAGTAGATAAACTTTTTACAGATATATCCCATCGCCAGTCTCCATTATACTCTTCATCATAAACACCGTATTCTTTTTTAAGAAAGTTTACGGCATTCCATTCTCCTTCGTTTCCTACAATTAAATCTGATTTAAACTTAGTATATGTCATTGCTCATTCCTAATGATTGTTCTTTCGTGTTTTCAATTATAACAATATCAACCTTAGCATCTATTGATAAACCCAACTTATTTCTTATCTTATTCATTATATGTTGGTCTTTAGACATTACATCGCCATCTTTCTCTGTGGTTATAATCTCTATAACTTTCTCTCTACTTTTCTTTTCTCTTATCTTCTTCCCTGACGGAGTTTTCTTTGTCTTCCACCATCTCACTCTCGTTTCCAGTAGATATATCTCTTTTCTCATAAAGTAAATCATTTATTTGTTCATATATATTCATGTATCCATCAGATAAACCTTCTATCTTCTCAAGCTCTTTTATGTACTGCTGAGATGTCTTTACTAATCTATTGTACTTTAATTTTAGTTGATGCCTTTGTATTCCTTCCATACCTTGTATTGAGTCACAAAAAGCTCTTAAAAGAGCCAACATTATATTTGCTCTGGCTATTCCCTCTTGAGAAACAAATCCTTTTTCTAATTTACTCATCTTCTTTTAAATATTCATTAATTCTACTTTCGCTCAATGATAGTTTATTTGCTATCATTTTTACAGACATTCCTTGAAGTTTCAAGAATTGAGCTAACATAGCTTTCTCTCTTGTGTCTTTCTTGATAATATCTGTCCATTCTCCTTTCTTACTGTTCCAATTCTTCATCTTATTTTTGTTATCATCATAAAATATTCTTGAAATTTTATCTTCTTATACTCTTCTAGAAGTCTTGCTATTTCATTAATATTACCTTGATGTATTCTACCTTTTGATTTTTTCTTTAAAAATTCTTTTGCTGTCATATGTATTTTATTTAGTATAATAACTACTTCTAGGATTTGTGGCAAATAAAACAGAATGAGTTATACTGACTCTATCCAATGGACAACTGTTACCCAAGTCAAGATACCTATTCGACCTCCTATCAAACTTCAGAAGTTGTTCACCAGGTATGCCAACTAACTTTTGGAATTTTACTTTCTGAATATTGAACCTTACGGAAGTGTCAAAGGTATCTTGTGGGTTATTTCTATGTATACAGACTACATTGTCTGCTTTGTTGAACCAGTTTTGAGAGCCACTAATATCATATGCGGTTGGCATCTTGTAGTGCATTCCACTCTCATCTTTATCCATTTTTCTAGGGTGAGCTATTACTATGAACTTCAAGTCGTTCACTTGTTCAAATCTTCTAATCTTAGTCAAAGCCTCTCCTATATAAGTTGTTTCATCTTTACCTCTGAACTCGTGGTCAAGCTGATTGAATGGGTCTATAAGACATCCCTTGATTCCGTAACGCATAACTAAATGTTTAAATTTTGCTAGTACATTATCTAAGCTGAAATCATCTTCAGGATATATAGCATAGAAGTGCTCATTCAAAAACTGCATAGCACTTTCATATTCATACTCATTCATTCTCTTGTCTTTCTCCATGTCAGATGTGTTTCCTACATACATTTCTGCAAGCAAGTCAAACAAATCTCCTACTGGATAATTCTCAGGAGAGAATACTCCCCACTTCCAACCATACAGAACAGATGCGTTTAGCATAATCTGCATAGCCATCATTGTCTTACCTGAGCCTGGAACACCAGTCCACACATCTAGTTCAGATGTTCTAAGTTTGTAATGATTGTCTAATATTTTATAGCCAGTAGTAAGTCCCTTCTTCTTTCCATTATGGAAGACATCAAGCATGTATCCTCTTTCACTATCAACAGTAAATATTCCTTCAACTGGATAAGGTTGTGAACTCTTCAAACATTCCTCTAATTGAATAGGACCAAGTTCCATTAGCATTTGATTGGCATCTTTTATGCCCTCTGGAAATGATACTATATTACATCTTTCTCTACCTAATCTCCTACTTATTTCCTCAAGAAGAACCCTACCATTGGTATCATTATCTGAGCAAATATGTATCTTCTCAACTGTATCAAAGTAACTCCAACAGTTGTCAAGATAACTGAACTTGTTGTCATAGTTTTTTGTGCCTGGATTTGGTGCTCCATCAGGAACGCTAACACAGTTTGTTATACCAACCTCCTCTAAAGAAAGCTTATCCATCTCTCCTTCTACTATATATACTTCATTACAATCTTGTATATCATCTAAACCGTAGAATATCTTCTCGGCATTCTTAGTTTGTTTAAAGTTTTTCTCTGAGTCTCTGTATTTAATATTTATTAATTCATCATCTCTATAGTAGTTAAAGTTTATGGTATTCCTTTCCTTACCTACTTGAGGCATGTACTCACATGATTGAGTAATCTTGTTTCTTATAATTGTCCCAGCAGATATTCCTCTAGACTTGAACCATTCATATAATTTATCTGAAAGGTTTGTTGCGTTACTAGCAGTAGGCCTCTCATACTTTTGCTCCTTTGAGCCCATTGTTCTATGACTAACTATTATTCCTGAGTCTCCACAATGATGACAAATGTAAGCTCCGCTTTCAGCGTTAATTGCTAGGCACTTTTCTTTTGATTTTTTTCTATCTGTAGAGCAAGACCTACATACGGCTCTTATCTCTCCCTCTGTTTTGTTTATTGTAATTTGGTCGTTGGCTAAACTCATTACTAAAATAATTCTTCGTGGTTAAATTTTTCTTTCTCTTTCTCTTTCTCTTTTAAAGGCTCATCTTCCCAGTATTTTCCGTTAAGCCAAGTCAAAGGGTTTTTTCTGTACTTTACATCTGGTGTATCCTTAACATACTTAGGTACTGACTTTATTATCTCACTCATAGTAGATATACCAAACTTCATCCATTTCTCTAGACATTTACTATAACCTATCTTCTTCTGATACAACTCCCAGAATGTGTCAAATAGTTCTCTTTTATCATCAGCAGTTGTAGAAGATTTCTTTGTTTTTACTTTGTCTATATCTACAACAGATAGCTTTTTACAAATCTTATTAAATTCTTCAATACAATCATCTTCACTTTCAAAAACTATATCATATGTTTCCATTGCTCCACTCAAAGAGATAGTAATGATATAAGTATCCATTTCGCAAAGTAATATCTTAGTTGTATCAATGAATGTGTTTTTTACCCTCAGCAACATATTACTTTAATTTTTTATGATTATCATCTACTTCTATTACAGAGTAAGTGTAAGGACATAAATCTTTTATCTTCCTTATGTTTATTCTTATCTCTTTTCTTATTTTTTCTATTTCTGTTTTAGTACTATCAACCCCTAACTTAGCGTTAAGAGATGCGTTTTCTCTTAGTAAACCATCTACTCTAGAGATGTATTTTCTTTTTAAATTACTGTTCTGTTTCATCCCAATTAAGTTTAAAAAATCCTTTTTCTTTTGATTTAGGCTCACTATTTGTGAACTCTATAAATGGAGGTTCTTCATTGACAACCCACTTGTAGCATATATTATATAATCCCTCAGCTAACAATGATTTTAATTCATCATCAGTAACAGTTTCATCTATTATCTCTATCTCTATCTTAACCTTCATAATTAATGTAATTAGAAGGGAGGCTACCGATGTAGTCACTCCCCTCTAATAAACAACAAGGGTATTTCTTAGAATGGTAAACCATCGTCTGAAGCAGCAGCTTTTGTTGTAGCTGTCTTCTCTTCAGGCTTGTAAGTGTTAACCTTTACGTAGTGAGTTTTTCCGTATTCATTCTCTCCATCTCTGTTACCAGCGATTGTAAGATTGATGTACTTTTCTCCTTTGTAGTCATAAACATGTTCTTTAATCTTACCTAAAGAAACACTAAAGTTTACAATAGAAGAACCATCTTCAAATACTACTTCCTTTCCGTTTCCACAATAAATCGTTTCTGATTTCATAATTCAAATAATTAATTATTAATAATATTACAAAGTTTATTATACTTAAAATTAAGTATTGAATACTTGTCTTTGTATTCCAAGCATTTTTCTTTAAGAAATTCTATTTCTTTATTTAAACTCTCTATGTATGTTATCTGATTAGAGAAATCATACAAGTCTAACTTTTCTTTTATCAATGCCTCACATTGATTGTAAACTACCTTATATTCAAAATCAGTTTCTAAGTATCTTTCGTGATTTTTAAGGTAATGTATAACTGTAGCATGGTCTCTCATTATTAGAATACCTATTCTGCTCTTGTTATAATTAGTGTACTTTCTTAAAAAGTGAGAGTATAATACCCTTGAGTCTACTATATTTCTGTTTCTTTTTTTACTCTTTATATCATCTATAGATACTTGACAAACTACACAGATTACATCCATTATTCTGTCGTGTAATTGCTTTATCTCATCAACATCTATTGCTTCCTCGTTTAACTCGGCCATATAACTACTAATTTATTATTCATTATTTTTATTATTTGCGTATGAACCTAGAAGTACTCCTACAAGCAAAACTCCTAGGAACGCTAAAACTGTTATAGAATCTACCATCATAAAAACATTTTTTTAAATCCGTAATCATCTGAAACATCCATAATTTTATTAATCTTTCTAGCTTGTTTAACACTAAATAATGAAGGCTCATTCAGATACTTCCTTAATGTTGGTAATGATATGTCGGTCATCTTTGAAAGTTTATTTCTAGATATACCTTTTAATTGCATCTCTGCTGTCAATCCATTTTCTTTTCTCATAATTTTGTTTTTATAATTCATCTATCCAAGTAAATTCATAAGGCTCTTTATTCTCTTCAACAAAGTAGTCTTTATACATTCCTAATAAGTGTTTATACTTAGCTCTTCCTCCAGACATGAAGTCATCACCACAACTATAAACCCCTATGTTGTAAGGAGCAGATTTTTCTATCACTATGAATATAAAATTCTTAACTCCGAAGGCATCAGAATAAAATGCAGATTGCCTGTCGTATCCCCACTTGTAAGCGGAGTTTCTAAATCCTTTTGGTGTAGCATCTTGAGTAGTTTTTATATCCATGATATATCCATCTTCAAGATTAACCCAGTCAGCTTTACACTTGCAAAGAACATTGGTGTCAGGGTCTTCCCAAACCATAACATCTTCAGGGGTTCCTTTAGATAGCAGTTCGGTAGCCTCATTGCAAGAGTATATTCTGTTTCTCATACCAATTAAACTGTACCATTCAACTGGTGTAAGAATTAGCTTACCTTCATTTTCTTCAGCAAACTCTTTAGCCATAGCCTTGCCATCTTTGGTGCGCTTATCCATCTTAGGCTCCATAACAACAAGTTCATCGAACTTATCTTTTTCTAGGATACATAAGTGGAAAGCTCTACCAAAAATGAGTGCTCTTGTTTCTTCTCTCTCTGAAGGGTTGTCTTTGTAGTGTTGATAGTGAGCTGGACTCACTGCAATTTTACCTAACTGTGAGTTAGTAACAAAGTCAAAATCAGAGTAGTAAGCCGATTCATCGACAAACTTCTTGATAAACTTTTCGAACATTACGCTAAAGCTTGACTAATTAAATCAGACTGAGGTTTAGTCAATGTGTAATTAGAAATCTTACCCTTAACTACATCACCTTTACCATCTTCAATAGCCTTCAACATAGCCTCCAACTGAGGTGCTGTTAATTTAGGCTTAGGTGAAGACTTAGGTTTTACTGGAGCCTTCTTCTTAGATACGGCAGTTTTAACCTCATCAGCAGAAGCTACAGATGTGTCTATACCTATACCAAAGTTACCAAGAACTCTACCCCAAGCAGAAGTTTCGCAGTTCTCAATAAAGCTAGTCTTGTTGATATAACCATCTGCTTGTGTCTCGTGAGCGTGTGCAGTAGCCATAAGTATTCCATCAGAATTTACTATGCTAGCTTTAAAAACACAATGCTGTTCGGTAGCCTGAACAAGCTCTGTTACTAAGCAGTAATTAGGATAATTCTGTCTGAAATGTTTGAGTCTTTCGTTTACTGGGATATACTCTTTCCCTTTGATGTTTATTGTTTTCATTGTTGTTAAATTAAATTAAATTGTCAGCAAATATAATAAAAAAGATTTACATCTGCAAAATTATTCCGTAGTATTTATTTCTGTTTTTATTTCGTGTATGATTGAACAAATTTCATACTCTTCAATTTTAGTAAAGTAATCAATCAGATAATTCATTATTATATTTATCTCCTTATCTTTACCAAAGTCATCGAATAAAGTTTTAATAGCATCAATGTTATTTACTATATAGATATACATTTCCTCTTCAAGAACATATTCTTCCATGTCTTGATATTCAGAAATTGTGTCCATTACTATCCTAAATATTAATGGTCTCAATTTATTCATTGATTTTTGTGTCTCTTTATCCATGATGTTATTTTAATTAAAGGTAGTAAAAATATCATTGATAAGAAAGTAAACATAGTTACAAAAAATAAAAAGAAAAAGAATGTATAGGATATTACTGTTACTATTATTTCAAACATATTTCCTCTCTCCATTTTACAAATTCTATCATATTTTTTAACTTCTTTATATTGTGTGTAGATAACACAATCTTATTCCAATTTCTGTTTTCCTCAATAGAACTATTAAGCATAGCTTTTAGTTGTAATGACTTAACATTATCTACGTTGTTTGATTTATCTTCCTCTTCCATCTTTTGTTCTTTGTTTGTGTGTCCAGCCAGTTAATAGGTAATAGTTATCCCAAGATATTTTATTTTTAAACCTGTTGCTTTTATTGTAGTATTCAATCATATTCTTTACAGTAACATCTTTTCTTTCTACAACTTTATTATATTCATTTTTCATCTTCTAATACTTGTTTTTTGACTTCAATAATTAAGTCCATCATGTTATCATACACAATGTCTATATCATCATTGTTTGTCCAATTAATTATTTCTTTCTCGTATTGGTCAGATGTCCTCAGTAACCTATTGAACTTCATTTTTACCACTTTGGAGTGAGCTCCCTTTAAGTTATACAGCTGTTCATTAAAGCATCTAAATATAGCTATTAATAAATTAAGCTCTACTTTTTGTTCTTTTGTCATTCTTCCATTATTTTATAATCTTTATCATTCATACTTCTTAATCCTAATACACACCAATCCTTTTCAATTCCGTACTGACCTCCATCTAGTTTGTAGGTTATTACTTTATGAGTTTCACGACCAGTATACTTACAATTAGAATATTCTTCTAGTATCATAACATCTCCAACCTTATAATCTCTATCATCAAACCTAGCCTCAAATGACTTTACATCATCAGAAACATCTCTGAAGAATAGTGGTGATATTTTAACTTCGTGTACTTTAGGTTTCATTATTAATATAGTTTTAACTTTCATAATACTCTGGTTTATCGTTAGTTATATCTAGTGTATTCTCTAGTAGTGTTTCTACTTCATCATATCTTTCATTGAAGAAATCTTGAGTCTCCTCTGTAAATCCTAGTTCATTCCTTTCTATATCCATATCAAAGGTATCCTCATGAAAGTTTAGTTCGGTGAGTTGTGTAGCTATCTCGCTAATAAACTCAATCCATTTGTCGTTTGGTATTCTGTGTTTACTCATTACTTAAAACTTTTATTAAATTCTGTTATTGGTTTATATTCAATATCTTGCTTTAGATTTATGTAATCATCATACATAATTTCAATCTTTCTTATACGATATTTAAAATCATCTGATGTATAGTGATACTTTTTATCATCTATTGCTTCCGCTAATTCTTGTAGTCTTTTAACTACTTGATACTTAATTTCTTTTGCTCTCATAGTTTTATTTATTTAATTTCTAATTTACATATATGGTTTACATATTCACACCATTCCCCTATCTCAGAGTGTATAACATTATCTTCACCTAAAGCAACCATGAATCCTTTATCGCCTAAGTCATCAATACATTTATTGACCGCCATAACATCTTCATACTCATCGTACCACTTGAGATAGTCTTCTACCCAAACAATCCAATACTCTGTGTAAGTTATTTTATTATTTTTTTTATCAAACTCGCTCCAACTGTAAGTCTTTTCATACCATTTGAATGAGTCTTGTAGGTCATGTTTTTCTAAAACTTTATCCATTTTATCTCTTGAGTCTTTCTTGGCTCCAAAGATTACTTTACTTCTGTATCCCATATTATTTAATTTTATATTGTCCTAGTGTTAGTACTGCTGATACCCATAGTCCTACATATATCGCTGATTGTTTGTCTCCAAAGAACCATAGTGATAATGATAGGGTTAAACTGAATGTTGCAAATCCTAGTGTGAATAATTTTTGTTTGTCCATAATTTAATTTAGTTTAATGTTAATTGTTAAGAATAGTAAGGTAAGAGATTGGTGTCGCAACTGACTTTACTCTTATTAAGTGTGTATAGCACAAGCTACTCATTACACACCTTACTATTAATTATTTCTTGCTTGTTCTATTAATCCCTCTTCTATTGAGTCAGTCATCATCAAGTCAAAGTACATGTCTGTAATATCTATACCATTATATTCGACTTTCTTTATTTCTATATCTTCTTCAGGTGGTTGCTCCCAATTTCCAGTGTCCGAATAATATCTGTAATATATTTCTATCGTATAGGTTTCTTGCTCTATACAATAGCTATCTTCTACTACTCTTTTCATATGTTATATATTAAGTTATAAATTATTGATGTTGTCATAGCTACTATACCTAAGTACATAACAACGTATCCTAAAATTTCTTTCTTAGTTTGTTTATCTACTTTCATTTTGCTATTTGTAATAAGGTTAATCTTTTCTCCTTCTCGTGCAAAGATAGGGTGTCCCAATCGTGTGGCTTTATAATACCATCAGTTGCAAATACTATTCTAGATTTTGCTTTTACTTTACTTTCTCTGTCCTCTACTGACATATCAGTCAATAGCATGAACATCTTCATCATATCTAAATTGTTACTCATTGTTTTTATTGTTTTGGTTAATAAATTCTACTACTGCATTATAGGTTCTACTTAATGATATATTAGTCAATCCATCGTATATATCTTGATATATAAAATCTTCTCGTTCTGCTTCTCCTATTAAGCATTTCTCTACCACAGGCATAAGCCAATCCCAAGATACATTGTAAGATAGTTCGTGTTCTTCGTACCAACTACTATTGAAATAATAGTTTACTTTACCACTCCAGAATACCTCTGTATCTAATCCCATAAATTCTGCTATTAGTTTATTGTTCTCTTTCATTCATAATTATTATAATTGTTAATAACTTTTATTGTTTGTACTTGTTTTTCTATTGACTTTGTAAATTATATCCCATAACTTTGCCTTGCTATTGTGCTGTATAGTATAACACACCGTTTACTTTACACGAGTTCTTTTTTTAAAGATAAAAAAATCTCTCTCAGTGAGCCTTGCGAACGGTGGCGAAGCCATAGTGATGTCCCATTTAACGCCCTAGCTATATTCATTTTTTTCCTCTGTATGAATATTCTTTTCTTCTATTCTTATATTGATTGCCTCTTGTATCTTTCTACCCATATCCAATACGTTTTCAGTTTCCGCCATACTCAAGTTGTAATCTTCTGCAAACTTTTCTGTTGAAAGGTAGTTGTTGAACCAATCTAGGTACATATCGTGTAATTGTTCTTTGTTGTAATTCATTTTGTTTTTAGTCTAAGTTTAACAAATTCATCTTGCTTTCTTTCTTCCTCTTCAATAATCTCTTCTAGGTAGCTAGCTATCTTATGGCATACTTCTACTTGTGATTGCACTATCATCTCTTCTATTCTACCAGAATGATAACTATCGTAGTGAAAGTCTCCACTATCTATATTCTCTAGCATTCCTTTTAGTTTGTGTATTCTATCTTGCATGATTGTAGTATTCATTTTTAAATGTATTAATTAGTCCTCTTCCGTAGGCGGTATGAAATCCGTATGAATGTGTACCACTCATAGGTTCGTTCTCTATTATAAGATGGAATAAATCCTCCACATCTACATCATATTCGTTAGCCGTATATTCTAGTGCTAACTCCATACTATCGGCACAATGTTTCATATGTCCGTAGTGTCCTTCTATGTAATCTTGTATTTCTTCTGCTTTCATTATAGTATAATTTGTTTTAGTTTCTTATATTCTACTGCATATCCATCTTCTACAAATATTAATTCATATCTGTATCTATTTTTGTAGTTGTTTCTGAGCATAAATTTTCTTGCTCCCTCGTATGTTTTAAAGTATTTTATATCCCACATCATAATTTAATTGTTTTAAAAACGAGTTTCAGTTGTGGTCGACTGCTTTTGGTGTTGTTTTGCTACACTTTGCAATAGTGTCAGAATTTTGGTTAGTCAATCTGTGTGACTCCTCTTTTTTCTTTTTTCTCGTTTGTTGTTTATATTCTAGGTAAAAAGTGTTCATCATTTCTACTTAGTCCAGCAATATCGTGCTTGAGGTCAAAGGTGTAGTCGTATAGATTTTGTTCATCTAGCTTGACTAACCTCTCACAAAAGTCATCGTTATCGAATAGTACGCTAAGTATATCAATACTTCTTGTACCTTTCATCATTTCTTCTGTTAGTCTTATTTGACAAATACTTATAGCTTTATCAATATTTTTCCAATTCTTTTCCATTACCACCCAATATTTTTTAGTTCTTTATATTCTACTGCATACTCGTTATCAACGAAAATTACGTTGTATCTGTACTTGTTCTTGTTTCTAGAAATCCATTTGTCTAAATGTTTTTTCTCTCCAAAATAGCGTGTTATCCACATAGTGTTAGTGTTTAAGTGTTAGTGTTGATAGTGATTTTTTCGGCTTGACTACATGTAAGCCCATTACTTGAGAAACATAGTTTATGTGTTTCTGTGTAGTTTTAGACCAATACCCTAATTGTTTTAGGTTGTCTCCAGATATTGTAGCAACGTGTGTATCGTAAGACATTACTTTGTTGCCATCTACCCTAAGGTTTTGTCTGTAATTGTTAAATACTCTTGTCATTTCTATTTAATTTAATTGTTTACAAATATAGTGAAAATATTTTACATACACAAATCATTGTCCATCATCTTGATAGTCATCTTGCTGTTCTGTATCTAGTTCACCTAGTGCTATGTACTCATTCTTGAGTTGCTCTAATTGTTCCGCTACCTTGTGCTTATTACCTTTGAGCCCAAAGTATTTCTTTACATCGTTAAACTTCCAATTTCTGTGCGGTTTCATACCAACAAGAAATAGTTTTACATCTCTTATGGATACAATTAGATTGTAAAAACCTCTGTGCATAGGGTTTCCGTTTGCTGATATTACTCTTTCATTTGTGCAGTCTTCTAGGTATCTAGAGTTTTGTACTGCTTCTGTATACGTTAGTATCTCTCTCATCTTTTTACTTGTTTTATAAAGGGGGGATTGCTCCCCCCAAGGTTATTACTTTTTAGCATTCTTTACCATACTAGATATAAAGTTCTTCCACTTATCAGATTCAGTCATCTGATTTATTGAGTAGCTATACTCTAGTATTTCAAGTTCTGCCATAGTCTCACACTCGTTTACCATAGCGTTCCACTTGGTATGTTTACTTAGTGGAGTCTTAATCATTCTAGATTTCTCTCTTGATAGGGGGACAATATATCCCCCACCTCTTGCATTATTTGTCATAGTAGTATTAATTGGTTAGTGTAATTGTTAACATAAGTTGCTCTTCGTTAACCATAAATATCTTATTCTCTATTGAGCCATCAATTTTAAGTTCAACATATCCTCCATCAGATATTGACCATTCATTCATAGATAAGCCAAACGCATTACTGACTTTTTTCATTATTTCAGGGTTATATTTACCTTGTAATGATACTTCATTTCCACTTCTAATAGAAACACTATAAAAGCTATCTAGCACATCAGATGTAAATGCTTTATCAACTGATTTTAAAATTTCTAATTTAGTCATAATTCAATTCAATTTAAGTTAGTGGACTAGGAGCAAACGAATGCCCCCAACGTACCCTTGTTGTTGTCTGAACAATAGTCCTCGTTAAGTAGTTAGTCGCACAATTTCTTGCTACTTCCGACATCGTATCTTATTCTAGTATATCTCGAATATACTCCACCCTAGATGTAGGTTGGTATCGTTTACGCCTATGCCTCAAAACGATAAAAAATTACGGGCATTTTTGCTACTTCCAAGATTGAGCCTAGGTTTCCAACCCTAGTACCTCCTCCAATGGATACTCTTGCGATTTCAATACTCTGCGATGTAAGGTCTCGATTAGTCGTTGCCGATTGTCACTATTCTTCTGTCACTAATAGTGAGCCAAGCCTAGTCATCTTTTGAGCCTACCTAGTGGTAGCCGTCTGATTAGTGTCGTATCAGAGGCGAACTTGTAATCAGTGAAGCAGTTCGCTTGATTTGATGGTACAAATGTACGTTAAATTTTTGAGGTATGCAAATTATTTTCATACTTTCTTGCCTTGTAACCTAGTAACTTTCTAACTTTCAACCTACTCAAAATTCGGTCTACTAGATAGGGGCGATAATTTGTCTCTAGTGTTTCTCTAGTAGCGTTCCATGTTCTAACCATGTGGCTCTGTACTTGTACTAGATAGATTAGCTATCGTTGTTCCCTAGTGGTCTAGGTTGCGTTCTCTAGTGGCTTATCTAGTGGACTAGATAGCTCTCTAGAGAGAGGCAGTCAAAATTTCAAAATTACACCCAAACCTCGTTCGATTTGTTGGTACAAACATACAGAAAAAAATTTACATAGTCCTAACAAAAAGTAAAAAACTTTCACTTCTTCTCTAGTAAAATTTCTTGTTCTTCGCTGTAAGAGGTTTGAAGACTTTCCCTATCTAGGAAAACTAGGTTAAGGTTTGAGGGGTGAAATAAGGGGTAAAGGGGTGAGGGGTTCTCCCATATCTAGTAATACTAGAGAGAAAACGAAAGTGTTCGGTATCCGAGGTATTCTACTCTAGTGGCTACTCTAGTGTTCGATTTGCAAAGGTGTACCGGTAAAATCTGACGTTCTTCTCTAGTAAAATGCCCTATACCCTACCTTTCTCCTATCTAGTGGGCTAGGTTAGGTTCGGTAGTCCTTTCTCTAGTGGTACTAGGTCTAAGTATCTAGGCTACAACCTAGTGGCTATCTAGTGGGCTAGGTAAAAACGATGGTTGGATTACTAGAGTAGCTTATCTAGTGGCCCACCCCATTTCGGATAATGGATTGGGTGTTCCATTGTGTATGCGTGTATATCTATATTATCCCCAACCCCAACGTATCTCACCATTTTTTTATATATTTGCCTCATGGCTAGACTAAAGAAGACTCAGAAGTATTACAACGATAATCCTGAAGCGAAGAAAAAGAAGAAGGAATACGACACAAAGTATCACAGCACTTCAGAGAGAAAGGCTTATCGTGGCGCTTTGGTTAAGGCTAGGCGGGACGCAGGCGTTTACGGCAAGGGCGGTAAGGATATGTCTCACGCTAAGGACGGCACTATAGTCCCTGAGGACAAGTCAAAAAACAGGGCTCGTAATGGAGCTAATAAAAAATCAACCAAGAAGTAATCATAAGATATATTTTTATTATCTTTGAGTCTTTAAATAATTTATATTATGAAAGTTAAAAAGAAGTACGAAAAGGGCGGAAAAACTGAAAAGAAAGTCATGACTGACGCAGAGGCTAGAAAAGCCTATAAGGAAGAAATGGCTAACAAGTCAAAGAAGACTGGTAAGTTTGAGTATGGCGGAAAGGTCAAGAAGGCTGGTTACGGAATGCGTCTTAAAAAGAAAAAGTAATACATAATGCTGGGATTAGGAGTATTTATAGGTATAGCTAAAAAAGCGTATACTCAGTTTGATTCATTATTTGGAGCCTTAAAAGCTCGTTCTACTTATTATGAAAATGATGGTAAGTC
>Ga0181380_1000034_pt1 | contig 51319 bp, 30 predicted proteins | sample 3SPOviralmetaG_FD_130116 | JGI IMG/M metagenome (GOLD analysis project Ga0181380, IMG submission 130116) | Marine viral communities from the oligotrophic San Pedro Time Series (SPOT) site, San Pedro Channel, CA, USA - 3 SPOT_SRF_2009-08-19 | ecosystem: Environmental > Aquatic > Marine > Strait... | reverse complement strand
TTTTTAATTCAAAATAAGAGGTTGTTTATATGAAAATAAGTAATCGATTGATAAACTATTTCAACAGAAAGAAGTCAAAAAGTTCTGACAAGAATCATACACGATATCGCAATGATATCTGCAATCACTGGGACTTAGATTATGTTTCGGTGGAGCAACTTGAGGAACTTCTCAAGCAAGACAATGTAGAAACTACACTGACTCGCAAGAAAAGAGATATTGATTAAAGTGCTTGTGGGAATGGTAAGTGTGGCTGTATGTTTTGTAAAGAAGCGTCAGGACTTTGAATAATATTGTTTGTGATATTAGTGTCGCCACCACGAACTGAACTATTATCCACTTGATTGCCACCACTTATAACAGTATCACCACCGGCACCACTAAATCCACCGACCCGACCCAGAGGATTTCTCTCCATTGTATTGAGGTTGGTAGTCGATGATTCTTGTGATGCATCTGTGGGTAGTATCAAATCAGAACTCCCTGTAGGGGCAACATAACCCTCATCACCTGGCTTGAGAAAATATGTTCTTGTGCCTCTTCTGGTTTGCTCTGTGCGCTTATTTGGATTTGGTGGTGGACCGCCTAGTAGATAGTCCGCTACTTCTACACCAAGTTGATCGCCTAACAAGAAGCCTGCTATACCACCAACACCACCACCTACTAGATTACCAATACCCGGTATAGCTGAACCAAGTGCGACACCTGCGGCTGTACCCAATATACTACCACTAACACCACCTAGGGCTTCGATTAATAGTCTTTTGACTACTGATTCTGGCTCATCATTATAGATTGCATTTGCCACATTGTATAAGGCAGGTAATGAACTTACCACACCCGAAATTTTTAGAAGATTTAAAAATCTGCTATATTTTGCTAATTTCTCAGGGCTTAATGCTTTGTTTTTCTCTGCAATGTCTGCCGCAGTCATTTTTCCAAAATTACCCTGTATCACGTTACCGCCTGGTGATACATTAGCGCCGCTAGGTAGTCTATTAGGGGTTTTGTTCATATCTCGAACGCCATCAGCAAAGCCCTGTATCTGAGATGTACTAGTAAACTCTACCTTCGGTACTGCTCGGAATTTAGCCCTTTTTGTTTCAGCGGCCTTCTGTCTTTTTTTAGCTTCTTTTTCGTCTTCTTTCGCTCTTCTTTTATCATCTTTTTCTTGTTGCGCTTGTCGTTTTCTTTCTGCGTCTTCTTTAGCTTTCCTTAGTTTCTCGGCTCTTTCTCTTTCTTGTTTTGCTTGTAATCTAGCCTTTTTCTCTTCTACTCTCAATTCTCTTCGGACTAGTCTGGCCTCGTTCGCTTTGCCCAGAGCATACATACCACCAACGCCAGCGGCAGCACCACCTAGCATAGCCAAATCTTGACCTCTCCCCTCTAACCCCAGTTTTTCAGCAATAGCTTGTGCTAATCCCGCACTAGCCGCAGGTAACGCTAGATATCTACCAATAACAGGTACTAGACGAGCCATAATACCAAATACCAGAGGTCTGACGACCATCTCATCACTGATTGCGTCAGATACAGCTTGTTTTACTGGGGACTCATCTATCGGTGAATCACCCATGTTTAACATGACTTCAGATATACCCTTTGTGAACCCCTCAATAAATCCTACAATATTTGGTGCGCCCAATCCTAGTAAAGTCATTCGACCAAGTGCGCCAGCAACACTTGTGCCACCCTTACGTCTTTCAGCAGAACTTGCTCTCTGTCTATCTCTGACTGTATCTCTGGCTCTTTCTTTCTTCTCGAAGTCGTCTGTTACTCTTTGCTCAAGTTCCTTACGTTTTCTATCTTCTTCTTGCTCTTTTTGAAGTTCAGTAGTTTTCCTCTGAGTTCTTTGCATATCAGAAATCAACGCAGACTGATCCATCATCGTTCTATTTACAGAAGATAGTACATCGGTTATTTTGGAGTCATCTGCCATCTTACTTAGCCTTTATTATTTTCCGAACCATTGGTCGATTAAGTTTTTTCCGTAATACATAATGCCTAACCAGACAGTGAATAGTACACCGTCAAAATATGATAACGAGTTCCACGCTTCTACTGGGTCCATAATCTACTCCTACTTCTTCTTCATTGCTTGTGTGCCAAAGAATGCCGCAACGATACCGGCAACAGCGACAAAGTATGTCGGTGCCATATCACCTAGCGTTTCTTGTGCTTGATTTAATCCTGCGAGAGATGCTAGAACAACGGCAAATGGATATAACAACAAACCACCAAGAGCAAACCATGTCATGTTACGCTGTGCATCACGCATAGCATCAGCATCTTCTAGTTCCTTGCGTTTAAACTCAAGATACAACGCTTCTTCTTGCTTACTTACTTGCCCATCACCATTTGTATCAGCAGGGTGAAATACTTCTGCTTTTGTTTCTTCACTCATTTTATACTCCGTTATCGTTTTGATTTTTCTTCTGCTTCTTTAAGATAATCCACTAACATTTCAACATATAAGTCTCTTTCAAATGGTAATATATTTTCTATATCGGCAATACTATATTTATGATGTTGCGCCAATGAGAATAATGTTTTGTAGTAATTCCCTAGACTAGTATGACACAACATTAGAGAAAAAAAGTTTCTGTACCCTCCAGTAACATTTCTTTCTCTTCGCCTTCTGAGTCTGTATACTTAGCAGTGTAACTCAATCTAGGCATAGTCTCGAAAAAGTTTTTAAGTTCTTCCATAGCACTTGATGGAAAACCATTAATAAACTCTTCAACTTCTTCTGCACTGTAGTCTGTCAACTTTGCAACTTCATCACCATTAACCACAGTTTCTATACACGAAGTCATAACACTAAATGCAGTATCAGCCGAAACATTATCCACATCATTTGAATTTAGGAACATATTAACTTCGTCTAATGCGGGGTATCGCATTATCAATCGCATATCTTCAGATACCCTGATCTCCTTGTTATGCCCTTCTGGAGTTACAAAACCTATATCGTCAATATTCAATTCAAGTGTTACTGGGTTGTCTGTATCTGGATCAATTAGAGTAAAGTTTATAATATTATTCACAGATTTCGCTCTAATTTGCAACATTAGATACTCTACATCAAACATCGGTAGAATATCTATGTCTAACGAGTCAACAATACAACTATTGATAATCTGCTTCATTGCCAACGATATCTGCTTGTTATCGCCAGACTCTTGCGCCATCAACAGTACCTTTTCTTCTTTAACTGTAAATGGTCTATATTTTATTGTCTCGCCAGTTGAGAATATTTTCGTCTCAAACAAAGGTAGATCGATTTTAGGTAACCCCATTGCACTTCTCCTATACTATAAAAATATTAAAATTTAATCGAACATATTGCTAATGTTTTGTATGTTATTTATTGAGTCCTGAATATTCGTTGGATTTTGAATACTCTGTATTGAATTAGTGAAACTATTAATTCTAGAGAACCATTTCAGCAGTGTACCTAAAGGTGGTTTGTTTGATTGAACTTTACCCTGTTGCGAACCAGTAACCTTTAATTCGTCATATGTAAACCCTACTGGTAACGCCATTACTTCTGCGGAGTTTTCCCATGCGACTGACATATTACCAACACTTACTGGGTATAATCCAGAAAAGCTATACACATATTCAACTTTATTTGTGTTTTGAGAAAATACTGCAACATCCATTGTTGAAGCATATTCGCTTTTATAACCCATTTCAAATGGTAATGCGTTATTTACTGACCCATAATTACCACCACTTCTGTCGTAGTTTACCACCGCCTGCATCCATCTGTGATAGAACTTTAACACGCCAAAGTTCGAATCCATCATAAATGTTGCAGGTAGAACTGGGAAAGACATACTTTGTGGTCTTCTAGTGATGGCTCCGAACCCCTGTTGTTGAATGTCTGCTGTACCCAATTCCATTTCTGGTAACTGAACTGATCTACAGAAAAACTCTAAGTCTCTACTTACTGGTATTGCACCTAACTCGTCACGCAACGCACGAGGAATGTTTACTCTAGCAAAGAACAAATTGCTTTTGGCTAGACCATGCTGACCTATTTTTGAATTGAATTCGCTTATACTAAAAGCCATTTTTTTATCCTAATTTTCGTCTTGAATCAGCAAACACAGTTGCTTTTGATGCACCAACAAATCTTTCTGTTGGTAAGAATAGTGCTATATCCCATTCTGATGGGTATACATACATAAATTTACTTTGTACTTGCTTAGTCAAGTATCTCTTTAAGCATGGCTTAAACCCCTCAAATCTAGACGCACTATCTAGAATTTTATAACTTATTCTAAGTCTCGTGGTTTCGTCATATGACTTATTATTAGCAGTCTCATACAACGCATCCATCAGTTTAGCCCTAAGCGGCAGTGGTAAATAGTGGAGATTCAGACCATAAAATCCACCCTTAACCTTTTTAAATGGAAAGATTAGTGGCATTCTGTCATAGTATGGTAGTTTTGCCTTTGTCTTTGCATCGTAAAGATACATATACATTCCACCAATCAAGGGTTGAGTCGTCATTCGCTCTCTTTGATTACTACCAAAGAAGTCGTTTTCTTTTACTCTACCATACTTCTTTGCTTGATCACGATACCAATCACGAGCCTTATCAGTTCTAGCAGGTATCTGCCCCGATCTTACACCCTTGTTAAGTATTTCATCAAACAGTACAGCCATTAGAGTATTACTACACCTTCTTCGATTAATCTTTGTCTATTGAGCATATGCTTCTCTTGAATCTCTTCTTTTGATCCACCAAAATAGAGTACAGCATGACCCTCGTCAATTAATATCTTTGTGACTGGTCTTACAGCATCAGTCTGAGCATCATATACATCAAAGTCACCAAGAATACGACCAAACTTACCTTTCATGTCTTCGCCATTTCTTGCGATTTGTGTACGCAATACTGTTTTCTCACCTAGTAGTTGCTTGAGTCTTTCCTTTGCGGCTAGACCAAACTTCTTCTCTACTAAGTCTCTTGTTCTTGATTCAGGTGTGTCGATGCCCATGATACGAACTCTTTCGTTTCTCATCCAGATACCAAAACCTAGATCGATGTCCACATCTACAGTATCACCATCTACTATCTTAACTACATTACATTTATAATCATACATTACTTTATTCCTAATTCATTTTCGGTGATTATTCTAAAGATATACCCTCTATCCTTACAAAACTCTTCAGCCGCTTTCCATTTAGCAGAGTTAACGCCCCAAGTTTTTACTTCATTCAAGTATCTTTTTGTAGGCTTATTTCTTTTTGTATTCTGTACCTTTGGTGCTTGCGTTTGAGCATATGGCTTCACCTCTATCAGTACTTTTTCTTTCTTCTTCTGTCTATTTATCTGTTCTACATAAAAGTCTGGAAAATATCTGTGCATTCTTCCATCTATAGGTGAACGATATGGTACAATAATTTCTTCACTATTCCACTTAATAACGTGTGGGTGCTTGTCTAAATAAGACATCAGCTTCAGTTCCCAACCACTTCTGTATATTATATTAGTCGGGTCACCCTTATATTTTTGTGGATTTTTAGGTTTAAATCTTCCCTGATAATACTTTGCCATGTTATAAAACTCATATAAATAATTGTCATAGACTAACTTATTATTTATATAAAGGTTCAGATATGTCATCTACAAAAGGCAATAAAGGATTACTCAAGACAAACCCTATGGAGCATATTGCTCAAAGAAGAGTTGAGAACAAGGGCCCGTCAACAGTAATGACTTTCCCTAAAAATATAGGCGCACATGGAACGCTCATGCGATTCTTTGAATATAACTATGGGGGATTAAAAGGCTCAGAAGAAAAGCGTCTTGCAGAAATAATGCTGCCTCTACCCAAACAAATTCAAGATAATTTAAAAGTGAATGTTGGGGGTGACGAACTAGGGCTTGTTGGTGGATTTACTGCACAGTTAGCGTCTGACCCAGGTGATGCAAAGCGAGTATCAGATTTTGTTAAAGTGGGGGCGGGTAACATAGCCAATCTTGCAGGTAGACTTTTAGGTGGTAAAGATGTTGCGGCAACAGTACGATCTATTGTAGACGGGGCTAGTAGAACTGCTGAAGGTGCTTTGGATTCTAGTGGATTTATCACACGAGCAGGTCTGACTAAAATGTCGCCAGACTTTGCCAATGGTCTGGGTAAAGGGCGAGGTACAGCAGTAAATCCATTTGCGAGTATGGTATTTAAGGGTGTCGACCTCAAAGTACACTCACTAGAATGGTTATTATCACCAGAAAGCGAGAGCGAAGCAAAAGAATTAAAGAAAATTATTCGTACATTACAACGAATGGTGTTACCAAAAGTGCAGTCAGCGTTTGGTTCAGATGCAGATAGTACTGGTATTGAAGTTGTTGATCGTGGTATTATGCGCTACCCTGCTATGTGTAATATTTATTTAATGGGCGTCAACGAGTCATACTTCCTAAGATTTAAAACAAGTATGATATCAAATCTATCTATTGACTATACTCCTAATGGTATTGCATTAAATAAGGGTGGCAAGCCATCTGCTATTCGTATTACAATGACGCTAAATGAAGCATTTATTCATACAGCGGCTGATCATCAACCATCTGATTTATTAGAAGAATATCTTGCAGAGAAAGTCGAAGATGCTATCACAGAAACTCTTTCAGATGACGAAGCACCAGAATATGATGCTACTGTCGTAAGAACGAGTACGAATCAACCACCAACTCCTAATCAACAGAGAGCCGATGATGAAGTAACAATCACGACAACGCTCCAAAGTGGAGCAACACAATCCAAAGTAGTGCCTAAATCACAGCTAAAAGATCAGGGGTACAGTGATGCTCAGATAGCGGGTGCAAGCCCAAGTGGTATTGAAGGCGTTACATTCTCATCGAATGGAGCATAATTATGTACTTCGAGAACTTTCCCACAACAAAATTTCATGGCGAGACTCTTGCTGATATCACTCGTAAGGCTAAATTAGATTCAATTGTTGAATCATCTGCTCTTGCTTATATGACATATACAATTGCAGAAGGCGAGAGACCGGAAGACGTAGCATATCTTTATTATGATTCAGTACAGTATTCTTGGTTAGTGCTTATGGCTAATGATATTATTGATCCATATTCACACTGGCCTAAGTCAGAAAAAGAATTAGATGAATATATTAAAGTGCAGTACGCAAAAGAAGCAAACACAACAGGTGACGCTGTAATAGAATGGGCTAAGAATGCAACAATTGGCTCAAATATTTTATATTATCAAGAGTTTGAAGACCCTGCTATTCAATTAAATCGTGCATCATATTTAAATACATCACCAACAGAGAAAGCAAAGTTCTATCCAGTTCGTGTATATGATTACGAATTTTCTCAAAACGAAGCCAGACGAGAAATTGTTTTAATTAACAAAGGTTTATTATCTACAATCAAAGATCAACTTGGAACTGTATTGCATGACTGATTTATTATCTAATGCTGGCTTTTATGTTCTGAAGAGCGCCGTACTCTATCCCCTCTATCCAGACGAGCAAAGAGCCAAAAGCGCCAGTCTGCCCGATTTCGTAGACATCACAAAGGTCGTAACCAACTGGACTCTATCAGAAAGTATGGATTCACCCTTTCTTACAGGCACAATGAAGCTAGTAGAAGGCGATAATCTCATCGAAGACCTGCCCATAAGAGGCGAAGAAAAACTCGAAGTGACCTACACAGACTTCTATGGAGAAGTAGAAACACATGAATTCATTGTATATTCAATAGAAGACGTATCACCTGCAAGTTCTGGTAACGATAGAACAATGAAATATACATTAAACTTCACTACAGAAGATAAACTATTCTCTGATACAAAAGAAATAAAAAGATCCTTCTCAAAAATTAGAATAAGCGACATGGCTAGAATCATATTCGATGACTATTATATGGGAAGTAGTAAAGAACTAGAGATAGAACACACAGATGGAGAGCAAACTTTAGTCATTCCTAACCTTAGACCTGATGCCGCAATGCAGTTTTTATCTAGAAGAGCATATAGTAGTGATAGTAAATCAAGTTTATTTAAATTCTTTGAGACAAGAGAGAAGTATTATTTCTGTACGCATGAGTATCTGATCAAAAAAGACCGTGCAAACAAGGGTAAAACAGAGGAAGAAATAAACCGCCATATTTTTAATTACTCCGTGTTAAATGACAACACAGGACCAGGGCAAATCAGAGCGCAACAGAGTATAAACAACATTAACTTTGGCGGTCATGTCGATTCATTCTCTGATATGAAGCAGGGAACCATACGAAGGCGAGTGACCGAACTCGATCTTGTGAACAGAACGAGAGTGACAAGGGCCTATGACTATTCTATAGAGAGCGATGGCTACGACTATCCAGAACCCATCAAGACTACACATTCGTCTGCGTTTATCTCCAGCTTTATGCCTTTTGGCAGTGCCCACGAGACTACATTGATTGCAGACTTTCCTCAGATAGGGCAGAACGAAGGCGAGCAGTATATGCAGAAGCCATATCAGCATTACTTCGAGAACTATACATCAAAGCCGACTACAAATTATCATTTACAGGCTAATGCTTTTGGTCTATCTATACATGGGCAACACGCCATACGAGTAGGTGACATTATTGAACTTAATCTATATAAGTTAAGCCATTCGTTACAAGGCACAAGAGAAAAAGATAAGCAGAGAAGTGGTAAGTATCTTGTACTATCTAATGTACATAGTTTTGACGGCGATATCTATACAAGTATCTTAGCCGTTACGAAAGGAGGCTTATCATGAGTGAGTGGAGTGACATGATTGGAGTTTTATTAGTAATATCAATAAGTTATACGATATATTTGAAGTTAGAGGATGGTGAATAGATGAGTTTGTTTACGAATATGTTACACTTTGTGGGTGTTGTTGAAGACATTCATGATAAAACGAATGGCGGGCGAGTGAGAGTAAGAGTGTTTGGTATTCATCCACCTCGTGTTCCAGAAGCTGAAGAGGGTGGTGATAGTGTTCCTACAGAGCATTTGCCTTGGGCTACTGTATTAGATGGTACATATGGAGTATCACCAGTCATTCCTACAGTAGGCGATTGGGTGTTTGGTTTCTTTATTGATGGAGCAGAAGCACAACAGCCAATGGTGATGGGGCGTATACCTGGGCAACATCTACAGATGCCTTTTGGTTCAGGCGAACCTGGTGAAGACCCTTATCTTCCACCAGATGTAGTGAATCAATTCGGGCGCCCACCACTTCATCGTTATCAAAGCGGTGAAGAAGCAGGTAAGGGGCAGACACTACTACAGAGAGTATTATCGAATACAGGTATCGAACAAGCAGATGGGGCAGCCTTTGATGAGCCACCTATTATGATGCCTGAAAACAATTATAACAATAGAGTCATCAAAAGTAAAGGCGGAGATAACTTTATTGTGATTGGAGATGGTAAAGAAGGCGAATCAAGTGATTACTTTCTTATCTCTCATAGTTCAGGCTCTGTCTTTCAGATTGATCCAAATGGTACTATCTTTGTTAAAGCCTTTGGTGATAAGTATACATCAACTCAGGGTGTAGAGTCAAACTTTGTTCGAGGCTCTTCACATACTAATATCGAAGAAGACTATACAATAAAGATTGGTAAGAAAGGTAAGATACAGATCAATGGTAGTCTTGATATCGAATGTACTGACTTTAACGTAAGAGCCGCTCGTAATATTAATCTTGATGCTAACATTAAGACGAATATATCGGGTTCAGGTGTTGGTATATTTGCTAGTGCTGATGATATCAATATGGTTGCAATGACAAATCTAAAAGCTAAGACAACCCTGGGCGGTATGTACTTTCAGTGTCTATTACCGGGTGGTCCTGCTAACTTAGCCGGTGATGGGGGTGACTTCCACGTTGATGCTTATAAGATGAATCTAAACAGTGCCGCATATACACGAATACACAGTATGGGTACACCTGCAATTAGTGATCAGACATTACCTGCGCCCGATTTAGGGCATCTTGGTATTGACATACAGAGTCTTACATCTACTCGTATCGAAGGGCTTGGTACAGTGAATATTGAATCACTTGGAGCAATGGGTATTAACTCTGGAGCCGCACTTGGAATCAAGAGTGTTGGTACGATGGACCTTCATGCTACAGGGCAACTTGGATTAGGGGCTGGTGGACTAGTGAATATGGATGGTACGTTAGTAAACATTGGTAATGGTACTGGAAGCCTTACATCAGGTCTTGCTTCGGGAACAGTTGCGACATCGAAAGCACCACAGTTACTACAAAGCACAACGTTCTCTGTGATTCCTAATATAGCACTAGAGACTGCTAAAGTAGTTAAGCCACAGAAGATTGAGAATGCAGCCCACCCTGTCATACCACCAAAAACTGAGAGATGGTATCATCCAATCGTGAATCTGATGAGGAGTGATCCTAATGACTAACACTAAATACTTTTTGGGTGGTTATCAATACCATTATAACACTAATACTATTATCTGTCAAGGGCTATCATGTCAATAGAATGTAATAATACTGCGCCACTAGCAAGTCGTTTTTCGGAGTTAACTGATGTTAATAACATTGGTGACATCGACTTTACGCCTTTGATATCTAGACCTGACCCACTCGATAATATAGATCGTGCTTCGGTTAAGTCTATCACAGATGGAATGAATGAGATACTTACTGATATAGACTTGGGTGCGTACCCGACACTAGCTAGTAGAAGAGGGCAGTTTCCTTTACTTTATGCTGAAGTCGCTGACTATCTTATTACAAATAACATAGACCCTGTTGATGTACAGATTGCTGTAGAGTCTTATAATGGGGGTGAACTGAACAACTTAGTTGCTAAGACTGTAGATGATCTTGACTTGTATTATAATGATAACTATGCTAAGAGTATTGCCGAGGGTACTTGTGGTAAGTTTGGTAGTACGATAACTGAGTTACTTGCTACATTCTCTCTATTAGATGCTACATTAGATAAGTTGACTGATCTAAAGAACATTGAGTGGAATCTCAAGAAAGAAGCCATTAAGAAGACACAAGAACAATTACTTGAAGAGTTTGCTGATAAACTTACAGAGATTATTGATAAACTATTTGAGAAGGTCATTAAGAAGATACTTGATGGTATGGAAGGGCTAGGTAAAGAACTAGTTAAACTTATCACTGATCCAAAGAATACCATTAGTGGCTATATGGATAAGATTACAGAAGAAGCAACAGACTTCTATAATGGCGATACCATGACTAGAATCAAGAACAATGTTTCTAAGTTTATTACTGGTATGATTGCTATGTTTGAGAGACCCACTATAGCCAATATACAAATGATACTACACATACTATGTAACTTCGTAGAAGTTCTACTAGGTATTATATTCTCGCCTGCAGAAGAGTTCAACAAGATAGTAAATGCTATTACTGGAGAATCACAAGCCCTTAGTTGTTCTAGTAAGAATGAGTATAAGATTGCTGTAGAAGCCGGTGCTGTTAGAATATCAGAAGAGGCTGGTGATACGATAAGACAATCATGTACTGCTGTAATAAATGAAAAGGCTCTTGATAATAGTGTGAATAGATATCTAGAAGAAGTAATACTTATCATGCCACCCCCAATGCCACCAAGAGTTAAGTATGTTGTTAAGTATAGACAGCCTGGTGAACTTGGTTATATAGATCCCGCTACACAACAACTAGCTATACCAGAGAACGTTGATTATATACATGAAGAAGGCGTCACAGACGATGAGAGAAAAGCTATTGATGAACTCTACAAGAAGAAAGATATGTTTCTTGGTAGGAAGATAGATAGAACATATATAGGTCCTACTGAGTTAATTAAGTTTAGTGATAAAGTGATAGAAGATCAGCAATGGAAGGGTGTTAAGCAGGGTGTATGGTCTAAGCTATTGCGTATGTCTGCTCTTACTGGAGAACGATTCGAGTTAAGAGAAGGAAGAGTAGCGCCTGACGTAGAAGTTTTGAATGCTCGTGCTAGACGCTTTGGTAAGAAACAGGGTACTGTAGATGCTTATCATAAGAAGTATAGTGGATATGCTGTAGAACTGAATGTTACTGATGAGAATAGACAGAAAGCTATACTAGCCGCTAGTAGAGTAGGCTTTACTGGTATTCATGTTGGTAAGACTTACATTAAACTAGACTTAGGTACTAGAAGTGGTAGTGTAAGTGATGGTAATGATCCAAGATGGGATGGTGATGAAGCGTTAGCAGGTACAGACTTGATTCGGGTTCAGTCTATGATGAAGAAGCATCTAATAGATGGATATAGAAAACGAAGAGAGGGGTTTGATGACTTTAACATGACTGACCCATCTACATTCGTAGTAGAGGAAGATAATACGGGCGAAAGCATATTCGTTGAGAACACGAATCCATTTATTTCACCTAATCCGAGCAATGTTGTGGAAGAGAATGATCCACCACCGCCACCATTCGAATACACTCCGACATTTTAACTATAAATACTCTATAAAAGGATAGAACAATGGCACTGACACCCAGAACAAGAAGCGCAGAATTTTTCTCTGACTTCACACGAAACTTAGATCAAGTGCCTGGGCGTGGTGATCCTTCTCGTATTATTAATGAGAATGCAGTAAAGCAAAGCATTAGAAATCTAGTACTCACTGATAGAGGTGAGCGATTAATGCAACCAACGATAGGGTGTGATATACGAGGTAGCCTCTTTGAGAATATCGATGCTAATACTATACTGATATTAGAAGAGAACATAAAGACTACCATCAAAACATTTGAGCCTCGATGTAATCTAAGAGATGTTGAGGTACTTGCTAATACTGATAATAACGACTTACAAGTGACCATTGTTTTTAGTGTAATAAATACCACTACTACATCTTCACTTACAATTGATCTTAATAGGGTAAGATAGACATGGCTGACTTGTCACCAATAACAAATATGGATTTTGAGTCTACTAAGGAATCATTAAAGATATTCCTAAAGAATCAAGATAGATTTAAAGACTTTGATTACGAAGGCTCTAACATGAATGTACTGTTAGATGTTTTGTCGTATAACACATACTATAATAGCTATTACTATAACATGGCTATATCTGAGATGTTTCTTGATAGTGCTACACAACGTAATAGTGTTATCTCTCATGCTAAAGAGTTAAACTATCTACCTACAAGTAGACGTAGTTCAGCAACCAAGCTAACATTGCGTATTGTTATACCTAATCTAGATAGTAACTACTTCACTGTACCTAAGAACACTGCGTTTCTAGGCCGTTGTGGTAGTAAGACATATACATTCCTTACAGATCAAACATATAACGCTGTGAGAACAGCAACTGATGCTACTGTGTATGTTGTGAATGATGTTGATGTATATGAAGGGCGTATGATAACAGAAACAATTACGTCTGCTAATACTATACTATCAAACAATACAATCGATACACGAAGCCTTGAAGTAACTGTAAATGGCGAGACTTACACATATCGTTCTGATATCTTTGGTGCAACTGAGAATGATAAAGTATTCTATCTACAGCCCGAGAATGATGGTAAGTACTCTGTACAGTTTGGGCATGACAAGTTTGGTAAGCAACCAACGATCACTGATTCTATTCTAGCGACCTATAGGGTGTCGTCAGGCGCTTCGGCTAATGGCGTTACTTCAATGACTAAGGGTAACTTCAATGGTACTTCTTCGATTAGCGTGGCTCTTGTTGCTCAGACAAGTGGTGGTTCAGCGGCTGAAGGCATTGACTCAATTCGGACTTTTGCGCCTAAGGCGCTTCAAGTGCAAGAGAGAGCAGTAACGAAACGAGACTACGAGACTCTACTGCGTTCTCGTTTTCCTAACATTCAAGCAATCTCTGTATATGGTGGCGATGAAATTGATCCACCACAGTTTGGTAAAGTAGTGATATCTGTAGATGTAGTTGGTGGTGAAGGTGCGGCTGACTACGAGATTGCTAACTTTAAAGCGTATCTACGAGATAAGACTCCATTAACAATTGAGACTGTGTTTGTTGTTGCTAAGTTTCTATTCGTTGATAGTGATATTAATGTGGTATATGACCCAACTCTTACCACTAAGAGTCTTGGGCAGATTCAGAGCGAAGTCAATGCGGGTATCATTGAGTATCAAGATACTAATCTGAATGACTTTAATGTAACACTAAGACAGTCACGACTAGCCTCTTATCTAGATAGTCTTGATTCTTCAATCGTATCGACTGATATCATAAGTAAGCCTATCATTGAATATGTTCCAAGATTGAACTTTGCGACTAGCCCATCGTTCTCGTTTGAGTCTCAGTTAGTACAGCCATATCCATTTGATGAGGCTTCTGGATTCTCAACATTCAAGCCTGCTGTTAAGTCAACTAAGTTTAGTGTAGAGGGTACTCTTGTATCAGCACAAGATGATGGTAATGGTAATATTATGCTTGTAACAGAAACTGCTGATAGTGAAAGTGTATTCAAGCCTAGTGTTGGTACGATTAATTATACTACAGGTGCTATCAAGTTGTCAAATTTAAACATTGAGTCTTTCCAGAACAGCGCAATTAAGTTCACAGCAAATACGGTAAATAAAGATATACGCCCACCAAAAGATCGTATCATTATGATTCGTGGTGAAGATGTAACAGTAACAGTAAAACCATTGGAATCATAATTCATGCCTGTTGAAATTAGAGATGCTATCTATTCTGGAATTAGCGAACAATTTCCGTCTATCTATACTGAAGATGGATCGTTTCTCATTGAGTTCGTAAAGTCGTATTATGAGTATCTTGACGGAAAGAATGATCGTAACATACCTAAACTAAAAGACATTGATTCAACTCTATCAACATTCTTAATCTATTATAAGAAGAAGTATCTGGCTGATCTTCCTCTTGACACAAATATAGATATTCGATTTATCATTAAGCACATTCAAGATATGTACAAGAGAAAGGGTTCTCAGGAAAGTCTTGAGTTACTGTTTCAATTGTTCTTTAATGAAGACATCGAGATATTCTATCCAAGCACGGCTGTACTAAGACCATCTGATTCTATCTGGGGCGGCGATGCTTTTCTTGAGATGCTACCTGTATATACTGTAGACGAATATCCAATTAAGAAGGGGCAACGCATTAAGGGCGACCTTTCTCTTGCGTCAGCGTTTGTCGATGAAGTAATCTTTATAAACTTCTCGGGCGCTTTGACTCCAATTGTTTATCTATCTAATGTAGCCGGTAGTTTTGTTTCCGATGATGGTATTCAAATCGCTACTACTAATCCCGATGGTACTGAGTCTCTTTTCAATAGAGGGCGAATCATGGCTGGGTCTGTCAGTGCAATCACTGTTAGTAAGATCAGTGATAGATTAGCCAATCAGAGACTAGGTGATAGAGTAAGTTTAATTTCCGATCTAAGTGGTGTCGAAGGGCAAGGGCGAGTAACAAAAATTTCAGAGACTATTACTGGTACGATTGATTTTGAAATTGTTGATGGTGGATTTGGTTATGTTGATCCAAACTCACAGTCTCTTGTCGTAAAGAATGACATTGGTATTAGTAATCATGTAATGGTTTTGAAAGGCGAAACACTCCTAGACATTAAAAGGGGTGATGTGCTTATCGCTAATGGTAACAGTCTTGGATCAACTGGCTCTAGTGATATTGATTACACGATTACTGGTTCTGGTAAAGTTGTTGATTATGTTCATCCTCTAGTGTTCTTATACAGCAACACATATGAAGAAGTATTAGAGTTTGCCAATCGAACTTTATCCGCATACTCTGCGCCAGCAACAGCTATTGCGCCCTTCGAAGAAAAACTCTTGATTGCGGGCATGAGAAACGCACAATACGCTGAATACATTACATCTGATGATAATGTAGATGTTCTACCACTAAGCACACTACCTGTTGAGTACAGCGATTATCAGAGTAACTATCTCAAGCCTAATCAGTTATGGACTGAAGTTCTTAACGACACTGGCCAAGATCATGCGTTTAAAGTCAACAGTCTATCGATGCCATACAAGATAGACGTTTCGCAGGATGCGTACTATCCACCAAACCCATCGAGTACGCCATTCACTGGATTTGGTATTAATTCCATACAAGCACTAAGAGACTATATTAATGTTCTTACTCTTTCTGGTGACTTTCCAGTAATCACACCACAATATAGATTTCATGATAGTAGCGATGATACAGAGGCTCTAAGATACGCAGAGCATTCTCAGACTTGGGAAGATATAATGGCTGGTCTACTCTTGGGCTTTTCTAAGTTTGGAATATATCCTGCATTCAGAGTGGGTGTTGATAATACATCTGTGATAACGCAGAACTATGTTGTTGATGGTAGAAACTATTTAATATATGATAATGGTGACGGCAACAAAGATTGGACTACTCTGGGCGCATTGTCAGCTAGGGGTGTTGAGGGTTTGGTCTTTAATGCTACTGTAGACAATACATTCCAGAATCCATATGATGGATTGGTTGTCGATGTCACAAGTATGTCGCCAGATCAGATATCCGAGATTCACTTAAACAGATTAAGAGTCAAGTCACCGACTCAGGACTCTAGTACAAATAATGCTCGTAACTATAGAGTGCCTAATCATGCGGGTACTGTTGTTGCGTATCCAACTGGAGTTCAAGCCCCTGAGTTTTCCTTTTCTAGATATAGAGGAGATCAAGCACAGTTTGATGCAGTTAGCGCAACTGATGTTGCATTGGCGCCTATCGAATTAAATAATTATGGTGCCTTCAATGACTCTGCTGATTTTGAAATAGGTGAGATTGATAATGTAGAAACAGTAACTCTTATTACAGATCGAATTAAAGATTTTGCAAACATAGAACTAGATATTAATAATGATGGTGTGATTAATACTGATGACTACGGTATGTCTGGGCCCTCAAATGAAAATCTGAATACTAGTATCAATGAAGCGTTTAGCCCAATAACACTAAAGATTGGTAGCATCTCTAAATTAAATATTTTGAGCCCAGGTATAGACTATAGAAACGATACTAGAGTCTCTATTGATAACCCAGGTATATCTACTTTCAACAAGAAAGATTTGATACTCAACTTCAATAACATCGACTTTGATATTTCTGTTGGAGATATCATTGAACAGAAAATCAAGATACCAGATATTCAGATCAATCAAACTGGTAACTATGTTCATACGTTTTTGGCAGACGGCTCCACTCTTGTGATTGATGGTATGGGGTCTGTTGCAACTGGTACTAACTACGCAAATACCACCACAACATTCCAATACGTTGAGTCTAACTCGCTAGATTATACAGTGAAGGGTAAGTTCATTAAAAGAATTGGCAATGACTACTACTTCCGACAACTAAGTTTCTATGACTTCGAGAAGTCTGTTCGTATTCAGGGTCTTATAGGGCAAACTGAATATATTATTTCTTCTTTGGGTAATCTGCCCTCATCTACTTGGAATGCCTTAGGCGCATCGAGCAACCCAACAGTGGGGGAGATATTTACATCAACGACTTCTGCTACCATTCAGGGCATGATTAATGACAACACAATATCTTCTACTAGCTTAGGTGAAGTGAGCCCACCAGTGATCATTGGTGGTTCTAAAAAAATATTGACGCTAGTGAGAAGAGATGAAGACTCTCTGCCTATGGGTGCTAATGCTGAGATCAGTGCTAACGCATCATTCCAAACTGGGCAGGTAGATGAGATATCTGTAACGAAAACTGGCTACAGATACACTGATGAAGAAACGGTCAGTATTGTGAACCTAGAAGAAACTAGTGAAAACTATAATAGGACAATAGCTAAAGCAAATCTTCGTGTTCTCGGGCAGGGCAAAACTGCAGGTAAGTGGTTATCCAAAACTTCTTTCTTGAGTGAGTCTTCAAAGAAAATACATGATAATGACTACTACCAAGAATACTCGTATGAAATTTCTTCCATCATAACACCAGAAAGATATGAGTCTTTGATATCTGATACAGTTGGTGTGGCTGGCACTAAGCTATTTAGTAAGCCACTTATTAATAGTGATAACTCGATGGATAGCACACTTAATCTAGAGATATCTACGTTTAACATTAGGTCGGTCCCTTTCTTGACAACAAAGAAAACTACTGCGAGGGGTATAAATGCTGGGCAAAGTTACACTATCATCGATTCCGGGCTTGATAGCGATAGTTCGAATGGTGGATTGACTAGAGAGCAATGGATAGATGTTGGTGCTGAATATGACGACACTGCAATTGTGTCCCCGATTGGATTAGACATAGGCCAGACATATATTGTGCAAGACATCGGTTCAGCGTCTTGGAACATTGTTAAAGACTTACCCGCCACTGAGAGATATGAGTGGTTTCAGTTCTGGTTCTTCTTTACAGGGGGTCATTATGGAAACATATTCAATATAGACATTAACGGTTCAGGAAGTGTGAATAGCTCCGATATCTTCGAAATGAATGGTATGATTGAAGGTAGGACTGAAATAAATAGCGTATTTTTAGCCGCTCTTAATAGTATTGATACGGGTCTAGTTGTGGATAACGCATTCTTTAGCAATTCGAATTCAGGGTATGTTGACGATTTAAGAGATAACCCACCAGGGAGTCTGCTCGATGTAGTATTTACATCACGCCAACCTAAAATCGGAATCCCATTTATTGCAACTAAAGATGGTATAAACATAACCGGTCTTTCTCTGAGCGACACTACAAGTCTAACAAGTGTATCATACATAGACGGTATTATGGTCACTCCATACTGGGCTAACGAAGAGCCAGGTAACAATGATATCGGTTGGATGTCTCCAGTGATGGGGAGGAACTATGCGCTTAGTTATTATGGTACACCATACCCGGCTTTTGATTTTGATACTAATGAAGCATTTGAAAACGCAATGTATATATCTGACACATTTGATGTCTATAATCCACAATTTTTTCCAGAAAATAGAGTTAATATTACATCGGGCGACTATTATATTATTCTAGATATGCCTTATCATGACGGACCTGGTGGTCTTGCATATGTCAATCCGCCATATGCAAACACAACTCAACATTACATAAACAGTTGGAACATTCATAATGTATCATCAGCCTCGACCAGGGAAAGTCGTTTAGTTGCTATGTGGAACACTTATTTCGATATAGATACTGGAGTAGTCGATGTCGCAGATACTGCTACTTATCCTGTGAGTGGACTTACTATAGTTAAGGGTAAGTCGTCATTACCAACAGACGAGTCTGATTATAATGATGGTACTGGAAGCCTTACATCAGCGCCTTTACATCTAGCAAACATAACATCTGCTGTTGTGGTAATTGATGCAGATAATGATATTTCTGGCTTCACTATTAATAAATCGAATCACGGTATGGTTAACGATACTGTGGTTGAGTATAGAAAGTTTGGTGCAGGTAATAGTGGTAATCTAACAGACCCGACTACGGGCGATAACAGTGATGCGTATCAGAGTGACACCGCCGGCATGAACGAAGCGTATTTCTATTATGTCGTAAATGCTACCGCTAACACTTTCCAGTTGTCACGAATGCCTATGCAGGGTTCTTCTGAACCATCTGTTAATCAGATTGACTTGTCAACGATGACTGGCTCTGAGCATTTATTGATCAAGCACACTGCTATCCATGCAGATCAAAGCACACTAATTAGTATTCAGGAGTTATAGAATGGCAACACTACGAATCACATCAGATGGCGATCCGCATCCAGTAAAGGCTGGTGACAATCTAGTAAATGACGGGTTCACTTCTAGACAATTTTTTAACAATGCTTTCATTGCAGATCAGCGTCACGATTTTTCGTTTACATATAGAGCAGGTAGTTCAACTAGAGACCCGCATCCTGTTGATCTGAATCAACCTATAGGTATAGCGATAAATGGTGTGACTATATATAGTAGTGGGTCACCCAATCGTGGTATTGAATCTTTTGGATTAACTGCACCAACTAATTTTACTTGGAATACTGTTGCTTTACCCACAGATTTTCCAGTTGACCCCGCAGGCGGTAGACCAGAAGAAAATGGTGAATATAGATATAGAAACTGCTCTTTTTATAAGGCAGGTATGCTAGGCAACTCAGTCTTTGTGCAGTCTAGTCAATATCTATCACAATCGACTAATTTTGGTTCAGATAAGTTGAGACATGAAGACGGGCATTCTAAGATTTTGGGTTATGCTTTTGACGGGTACCCTATATATGGCCCTTATGGCTATGTAGATGTGAACGCAACTCCAGATATTGGTGGGACTGCCCCCGATGTGACTAGAATGAGAAGTTCATATGTTTTGAGAGATCAAGAGGCTGATGGTAGGGTGTATTCATATACGCAAGTACCTAGAGGGTCTTTTATCGAAGATTATCGTTTTGTATCAAATTTACCAACTGGTACTCTTGACGAACACAATGGAAGAACTTGCACGACCCCTGATTACCCAAATGGTACTTATGCGTATTTCTTAACATTCACTGATGGTGATTTAAATATACCAGAATACCCCTATGTAATAGGTCCATCAACTAGAGAGCGAAGAACAGCTTAACTAAACGGAAAGAATAATGGCAAAGATTATAACAGAGAATTTTAAAGTCGAAACTACAAACGAGTTATACACCTCGTTTAAAAGTCAGAATGGCATACTAGCCAACAACTTTGAAAATCAGCTTAGTGCATACAACACAGCATTTTTAAGCCCTGCTAGTAGGGCTCTTCTTACGGGCGATATTACTGACATCAAAGCATTTGTCACAAATCAACTTGAAGTTTTGCGCCCAGAGTCTGATTACTACATTATGGCTTCTAGAGCATTAACCGATATTGAGGGTGTGCCTGTAATTCAAAATACACAGAAAGATAAAAGAGACTTTCAAAGAAAGGTTATATTTGGTGCTAAGATAAGTGAAGATTCAGCAAGATATATGTTTTTTGAGAAACCTTGGATTGCTGGCAGTAGATACGATGCGTTTGATGATACTATAGACATCGAGGATCTGAATTGTATAGTGACGATTAGAAGTGCTGATGATGACTACTTAGTATTTAAATGTATAGAAAATAATAATGGGGGTCTCTCAACAACAAGCCCACACTCTGTGGTTAGTGAGTTAGCCGATTCTGCATATCAATCTGTAGAAACTACAGACAAATATATTTGGCAATATATGTTCACTGTGCCTTCATCAGAAGCAGAAACGTATAAGACATCTGATAGCTTACCTCTCCCTGCAGGCGGTGGTGACCCTAACGTTATTGCTAACGCAAAAGAGTGTGTCTCTCAAATAGTTATAGAAAGCACTCCACCTAGCCATTTTAACCAATTTATATTTGACATAAGAGATAATGGATTAAGACCATCTAATGTTACTGCATTAAATAATGAGCCGATAGAAGGCACTAATCTAATGAGGGTTAAACTGGGTATTCAGAACACATCTGTCTTGTCTAATATTACCGGTCATTATACTAGAATGTACTTACGGTCTGGTGAGGGCGATACAGCAGGTAAACTGTATGATATTATCAGTTCCAAATCAAGCGCACTAACTTCAGAAATAACAGTAGAAGTGGAGACTACTGATACTCTTCCACCTATATGTCAGCTTGTTCCTAAAATTTCTGTGACAGAAGGTTCAATTGATGGTGAACGATGTAAGGCATATGGTGTCATCGATAATCTAGGGACACTAGTAAGAGTCGCATTTGAAAACAAAGGGTCGAAATATAAAATAGCAGAAGCTGAGGCAGTTAATCCAAAGGGCCTTAGTGACGAAACACCGACAACCCTTCGTGTGGTCATATCACCAACTGGTGGTCATGGGTCTAATCCAATTAATGAAATAGCTATGAGTCGTATAGCTGTGGTCGTAAATTTCTCTGGTGAAAACGCAAACACGCCAAAATCTTATTACTACACACAAGTTGGATTACTAAAAAATCCAGAATTCGTAGGTGGTGGTCAACCTTCGACTTTTGATAATCGAACAGTCGCAACGTTTACTGGTGATAAAACGCTACAGACTGCACCAGGTAGATTTGCACAACAGTTTATCAAGACTGAAGATGTCAAGCAGTTTCAGCCTGGAAGACACTACACTGTCGTAGACCCAGGTAACATGAGTATTTCTGAGTGGGGTAGTATTGGCGTATCCCCAGACGCTTCTGGTAATATACCCGCCGGTTTGACTTTTTATGTTGATCCGTCTAACTCCACCATTTTGGATTCTTCTAGAACTGGTAAAATCTCTTCTGCGGTTACGAATTTCTCGCCAGATGAAGACATAGAAACAATAACGGCAAAAGTGCATCAAAGCGATTTTATTACATCACCTAGTGAAGTGACCAAAGTGTATTTTACAGACTATACAGGGCCTTTCAAGAGTAAGATTCATCCTGGTCCTATCACGATAAAAAATCGTGCTGATTCTGCTGGCGGTGATACTATCAATATAAATACTTTTAGTAATATTGAACATGGTGATTATGTGCCGTACACTGGACAGCTTCTACACTACTTAGATTTTTCGCCGATAGAAAGAACAGCAACTACAAAAGAAAAGATTAAATTCTTATTTGATTTTTAAGGGAAGAGAATAACACATGGGTATTAACACAGACTTAAATGTAGATCCGTACTACGATGACTTTGACGAGGCTAAACAGTTCAATAAGGTTCTGTTCAAGCCAGCGAAGGCTGTTCAAGCACGAGAATTGACTCAGCTTCAAACCATTCTACAGAAACAGGTAGAGAGATTCGGTTCGAACATATACAAAGAAGGTACTATCATTAGTGGTGTTAACTTGACTGCTCGTGATGATCTTTTCTTTGTGAAGTTAAACGATAAGGTTGGATTTTCCAACCCAGCAGTTTACGATCAAGTTATCAATGATGACGGAACTACAACCACATTCACTGTTCAGGGCTCAACTTCTGGTCTAACAGCAGAGGTCATTAAGGGTGAGAATGGATTCCAAACTCAAGCACCAGATTTAAAAACATTCTACGTCAAGTATCTAAACTCTAATCAAGATAATGACGTAGACGTAAAGAGATTTATACAGGGTGAGATTCTAACGATACGAGACAGCAACGGTGGTGTTGTTGGCTCTGTTACTGTCAATGACGCAAGCGGACATGAAGGTAGATCATTTGGTATATCTTGTGAAGAGGGTGTCATCTATCAGAAAGGGCACTTCATCTTTGTTGACAATCAATTCATAATTGCAAACAAGTATAGTAATGTGCCGGGTAATGTGTCAGTAGGATTTGCGATAAAAGAAAATCTTATTGACTCCGATCAGGACACAACTCTTCTCGATAACGCTTCTGGATTTAACAATGAAAATGCACCAGGTGCTGATAGACTACAGCTTGTACCTACACTAGTATCGTACCCAACTAGCGCAGAGCCCACAGAGTTCTTTTCTCTAATCAGATATGTTGGTGGACAGCCAGTTCGTATTCGTGATCGAACCGAATTTAATATCATTGGAAATGAGTTAGCAAGAAGAACATATGAAGAGTCTGGTAACTATGTGGTAAATGGACTTAATGTAACTCTAGAAAGAGAAGCTAATACAGCCTATGCAGTATTACAACCGGGCAAAGCATACATTTATGGTAAAGAGATCACTAAAGTATCTCCAACCAAGCTAGAAATAGACCCGCTTACAGCAACTCAATCTAAAATCGGTCAGCGTACTGGTGTTTCATATGGGCAGTATTATGAATTTAATGGATCGCCTGGCGAATCTTTACCATCCTTCGTTTTAACCGGTGGAGAGACTGGGCTATATCTACTATTCAATAACGGAACATTAGTTGGTAGATGTGGTATATCAAACATCACTACAGATGGAACAGTCGGTAGAATATATGTTTATGCAATCACAAAAATTGCTGGGCAAGAAACTACAGCACCTAACCAGATAGGTATATCAAGTCAAAATAATATAAGACTCTACAGAGAAGATACTGGGTTTGATTCTTCTACTGGAACATTTGCAACAACTAAATCTGCAACCACAGGTACTCAGGCAGCAAAATTGTATGAGAGTAATAAAGGTTGCATGATATTTGACACAGGTAAAGACGGCATGAGTACTCACGCTAATGTCTCTGTTACCAGAAGAATTAGGCAAAGTATAAGCGGTAACTCAGTGACATTATCAGCGGCTGATGGATTTCCGTTAACTGGTAATATGGTTGCAGTAAGTACAACAGGTTCGCTTATTGAAGTAACAGGTAGTTCATATGCTGACGACAATGAAGTTTCTGTAACTCTAGGTAGTGCTTCAAGTTCTGCTTTATACTATGACAGAGTAGATGCTGTAGAGGAAGACACATTATCATTAGAAACTGTTTACGTCAAGTCTATATACAATTCTTCTACTAAGAAAGCACTGCTTGGTGTTCCTAACGTAGTAGAAATAGTATCCATTCAGACTCAGTTTGGTAGTCAGGCGGATGGTAGTGAAGACGTAACTTCTAAATTCAGATTGGTTAGTAATCAAAAAGATGGATTCTATGACATATCTTATATAGCTTTGGGAGCAGGTGAAGAACTTCTAAATAATGATCTTCTTATACGATTTAAGTATCTAAGAAGAAATACCAGTGTCAATGGTGGTTATCTTTCAGTAGATAGCTATGAATCTATATCAGAAGATGAAAAACATCTGATACAAGCATATGTATCTAAGGAAGCAAGAGAGTACAATCTATTAGACTGTTTTGACTTCAGACCTTATGCCAGAAATATGGTTACACCTTCTACTGGCGCTAATGCTGATATTGTAACTGCATCTGAATTGGTAATATCGCCCAGAGAAATAGTACCCGCACTAAACTCAACAATATCTTCCGATCAGACATACTTTATGGCTAGAATGGATAGTGTTGTTCTTGACGAGTATTCTAATGTCAAATTGATCAAAGGTGGTGAAGATGAAAATCCCAAAGCACCCAAACTAGATTCCTTATATCGACTTGCCAATATTAAGATACCCGGTGCTACTAGTCGTATAACAGGACCAGGTAAAATTACTGTCACTGACGTATCGACACAAAATTATAGAATGGAAGACATCGGTAGAATCGAGAAAAGAATCGACTCTCTTGTCGATATTGTCTCTTTGAGTCTTCTTGAAGCAGAAACAAACAGTATGCTAATACCCGATGAAAATGGCGCAGACAGATTTAAGAATGGTATTTTAGCAGACGCATTTGCCAATGTTCAATTAGCAGATATTCTTGATCCAGAGTTTAAATCTTCGCTTGACAGAGGTAGAACAGTTGTAACACCTTCTGTGAAACAATTCCCTGTAGACTTAAAAGCGTCTACTGGTGATGGCGTACAATTGTCTTTCCCAGATGTTGTGACTATGGCTAAAACTGGAACTAATGTCAATGTTATCAATCAGCCTTACGCAACTTCTTTCAGAAACTGTGTGTCTAACTTCTATGACTTTAGAGGTAGAACTATTATTGATCCACCTTTTGACTCTGGGTATGACGTAATTAAGAATCCAGAAGTTAATTTAGAGATTGATATAGAAGGTCCAATGTTGGATTTGCTCGATAATATCCAAGAGATCATGCCGATTACAAGTGAAGAACTTCTCAGCGAGGAGCGAATAAGCACTCAGAGAACTAGGCGTGGTAGACGAAGAGTTAGAACTGGAACATTCCTTCAAGACATTGAAACCAAATCTTTGACTAGTAGTTCTAGTCAACTAAATCAGGCGGTGGGTAATTTCGTTACTGATGTGAATATGAAGCCTTATCTGAGAAGAAAGGAAATTAAGATTCTTATCACTGGTTTAAGACCATCAACTCGTCACTACTTCTTCTTTGACGAGGTTGATGTTAACGAACACGTTGCGCCCGCCAGAAATATTAGATTTGGTAGACGCAATAGTTCTACTCTCGATGTTAAAAGAGTTTCTAGTTCTTGGCGCAGAAGTAAGGGTAGAGTAGTAAGAAGTGATTCTAATGGTGTCTTGGCGGCTGTCTTTATGATACCCGCAGAAACTTTCTTTGTTGGTGAGAACGTACTTGAAGTTGTGGATGTTGATGAGTACAACTCTATAGAGTCTGGCTCTACCTCATATGGTAAAGCGACATATAGAGGGTATAACTTTGCAGTCAATAAGTCTTCTGTGAGTATGACCACAAGAACTGTAGACTTCGACACTCAGATAGATATTGTCCAGAGAGAAGTCACTAGACGAATCGGTGACCCGATTGCACAAACATTTAAAGTTAAATCTTCTAGCACAGAAGGTAGTAATGTAGCATTTATTAGTGATATTGACGTATACTTTAAGAGAAAGAGTGCAACAACTGGGGTGACATTACAAATACGAGAAGTTCAAAATGGTTACCCGTCTAAGAATGTACTACCATTCGCAAGCAAACATCATGAACCATCAGAGGTTTATGTGTCTGATGATGGTACTATGGCTACCAAATTTACGTTCGACAATCCTGTTAGACTGAACGCAGATAAAGAATATTCGTTCGTAGTTATACCGGATGCTAACTCACCAGACTACTTAATCCATACTGCAAAAGTTGGTGAGATTAGTAAGTCTAAGGGTTCCGTTGCAACTCAGCTTGCTATTACTAATGACTGGGGTGATGGCGTTCTATTTACGTCAACAAACGATAGTGCATGGAAGTCTTATCAAGACGAGGACATTAAGTTTTCGATAAATCGCTATGACTTCTCTACGACCAACTCAACAGTAGACCTAGAGCCGAATGACCCCGAGTTTATTAATATTAGAGATGTTAGTGGAAATTTCTTGGTAGACGAAATCGCATATGTTAAGAAATCGCAGACGTTTAGTGCAAGTGTTAGTGGTGATGATCTTAACATAATTACAATTTCCGGTTCACCGGGGATATCTATCGGTGATTATATACACATAGAAAATAATACAGCCACGGACTTCATTCTAGCCAAGGTCTTAAATGTTGATACAGAGGCTGCTGTCAAGGTCTTTACTGTGGACACGCCTTTCTCAGAAGCTACATTGTCTGCTCAAGTGACTCTAGTAGTTGCGGGTAAGGTTTCTCACTTTAACCCAAGAAAACCACATGAGATATTTTTACGAGGAAGCTCCGCAGTAACTACTAACTATCTTGACGATGAAGCACCAGTTCAAATGGGCTCTTTCGATGTAGGTACTACCTATACAATTACTGACGTAAGTCAGGGTGATACTTCAAATGCTGATTGGCGTAATGCAGGTGTGAGTCAGAATGTTACCCCTGCTGTCGGTGTTCAGTTCGTGTGTACTGATGAGGGTAACTCTGCTTCCAGTGGTATGGCTAGACCTAACTCTCAGATTGTACAGGGCTCTGATAGTGGTGCTTCTGCAGGCATAAATGGTGTTAAGTCTCAAAAGATTTCGTATTTCCAACCACAGATTTATGTTGCAGACTCTCTTACTACCAACACAAGTCTTTCTCTATTGAAGGGCGATGGGTTGATTGATAAGGAGATTGATAAAAAGGCTAATGTTTATACGACAAATAATATTAGATCAGTGCATAGTAAAAGTCATGTTGAAAGCAACCCTTCAGCATCACAAGACTTTAAGATTCGTGTCGAGTTATCTAACAATGGTGTTTCTACGGCGACACCTATTATAGATAAGGAGTTGTCTGAGATTCAAGGTTATGAATATCATATCACAAACACTGAATTGTCTACATCTAATTGGGTGACTAAAGAGGTTATTCTAAAAGAAGACTTGAATGCAGTAGGAATGAGAGTATATCTTGCGGCTTACAGACCTGCAGGTACATTTGTCGATGTGTATGGGAGATTTACATATCCAACTATTCAAGGTGAAGATCAGGGGCAGTGGTATCAGTTAACGAATAAGAATCCAGACTTATATTCAAACACCAGTAATACAAAAGATTATAGACAGTTTGAATATAACTTACCAGAAACGGTAGACTCTTTAGAATACAGCACCTTCCAGTTGAAGTTTGTATTAAGACATGGTAATACTTCGTCTGAATCAGAGTTAAATAACCCTAGATTTAGTGGTATTGTTCCAGATGTGAATCTTTTCCCACACATATATGACTACAGAGCAATAGCGTTAACATAATGGAAAATTCTGCATATACAGCATCTAATAGCGGGGCTGGTGTCATTAATACTGATACAAGTGCGTATAAGGCTGCATTAGCAAAACGCAAACAAGATAAATATATCAAAGGATTAGAGCAGAAAATATGTAAGTTAGAGTCTGCTATGGTTTTATTAGAAAAAACAGTTAAAGAGATAACTAAATGAGTATAGTAATAGATCAAGTAACTACAGCCAAGACTTTCGATGAGTGGAGACAGATAACAAATAATCTTGTGTCTTTTGCTGGGCAGTCCTTCACATTAGACTCAAATAATGTTGCGTCTAATATTGGGTTGACTGGAGACTTTACTTTCGGTAGCAATACAAATACACTGAAGGTACCGACCATAGCACCACTGGATGGTCAAACAACAGTCAATTTTTCTGGTATACTGAACGCATCAGATAGCATAGCAGTCAACAAGGCGTCTGGAGAAGGTAAGTTACAATTTAAACTTGCCAGTAGTGATACTTGGAAGATAGCAACCAATAGTGGTCATACGACAGTAGGCTTTAGTGATGGTACTAATCATCTTACTGTTTCTACTACTGCTATAACTAGTAACCTTAAAATAAGTAATGGGATGATGCCTGCAAGTGTTACTCTTGATGATGACTTAACAGTTACAGGTGGTACATTAACAGCTAATGCAGTGACTATTAGTGGTGGCACAATTAACAATACTATTATTGGCTCAACCACAGCGGCGGCCGGTAACTTCACTACTGTTGATATTGATGGTGGTAGTATTGATAATACTGTTATAGGTGGTACGACAGCAACGACTGCCGCATTCTCGACTGTAACTGCATCTGGTCTTATTACTGCAAATGGTGGCGTTCAGGGTGATGTAACTGGTAATGTCACTGGTAACACTAGCGGTACTGCGGGTGGACTTACTCAAGCAGGCATCGATGCGGTATTGAATGCAGTATATCCAGTAGGCTGTTTGTACACAACAACTAGTACAAGCAACCCCTATACTATTCTTGGAGTTGGTTCTGGTACTCAATCTTGGGAGAGATTTGCAGAAGGTAGAGCATTAAAGGGGTTTGACCCCGGTATTGGCATTTCTTCGCATTCTGACACTGTATGGGAAACAACCACTGATAATCTTGATGGAACAACGACTGGTACTCTTCAAGGGCCAGGTTCAGGTGGTAACCCTATTAAGATCTACAGAGCAGCCGCTGAACTGACACTTAGTGCAAACCACTCGTTCAAAGTGGGTGAATATGTTTCGGTAAACAATATCCAATCACACGCCAGCCCGACTATAACGAAGGCTCTTGAGGGTGATAATTATATAGAAGGGGATTGGGGTACGACCAATGGTTCGCTTGGTAGATATTTAGTTGTTCAAGTGCCGGCGAGTAATAAGATAGAGATCTACCCTAGGCCGATAAATACTAACTCCCTTTCTGGGCAATATGCAAATGTATCTACTTATGGCGCATCTCAAGATACATCGAATAACGCACAAGGTGGTGCAGATAGAGCGTACATAAACATAGATAATCTACCTTCTCATGATCATGCTTACGACAATACTGACGCCACTGATGCTCAACAGGGGATGTATAATAGAGTTACTACCATGAGTGGTTTTCTAACTACTGGTAAAGCGACTGACTACACTTCAGGTGAAATGAATGTCTTCGTTGGTGCTGTAATGAAAAAAACTGGAAACAATCTACCCATGCCCATAGACCCTAAGTTTGCTCTATGTTCAATATGGAAAAGAGTAAGTTAATAAAGAATCAAAGGAATAGAAATGACTATTGAATATTCAGCTAAGAAGTTCAGCGATTTAACTCAGATAACTGCTGGCGCCATTACTAATGGTGATTTACTAGCAATCACAGATGTTTCAGAAAGTACATCAAGCAAGATTACCTTTGGTGAGTTCACTAGTGCTATTCTTTCAGATACTAATTTACAGAATAAAGCAACTACGATTGTATCAAAAATAAATGCTATAAATGCAAATACATCACTAAACAACGCACTCTATGCTTCCGCATTATACTACAATGGTGAATATAGAACCGGTGAGTATGTTATGGCATGGGGTAACATCTCAGGTAAACCGGATCTTCCAGTAGATTTGACTGATCTACAGAACTCAACCAATTACATATCGTATGTAGACAATGAGACTGATGCCAACCTACCCGGCACAATGCGAGTTGTTGCTCGTACAGGGAACTTTGCAACTGATCGTACTATGATTACAGACTTCTTGAGTGAAGGCTCAGATAATCTATACTTCACCAACGAGAGAGTGGACATACGACTTGATGCTAAGTTTGGTCAACTGTTTAATCAATTTAGTAGTACATTCGATGGTGGATTTGTAATTGATAGTCTTCAAGATGTACAAGGCATTTTTCAGAATATAAATCAGAGTAATGAGTCTAACGTCATTAGAGTTATGGACACGAGCCTAGCAAGGTTCTATAAGGCTGGTCAAATATTGAGACTTTTTGGCGCATCATTAGATGGCGAACTACTAACAAGTTCTCCGGCTGCCCCTCAGTTGTCTATTGAGGGTGTCACTCCATTTGGTGCAGGGTCTGGCGCCGGTTCAGTACAACTCTTGTATAGGATGGCTTTTTTCAATTTAATTGATGGTAAGATAAGCCCTCTGTCGCCTACCACCACAGTTTCTTTGGAGAATGGCGGTAACAATCCAATGACCGCATTCAATTCTAACAACTTTGTAAAGTTTTCTGGTCTACCTAACCCCAATAATCAGGGTATTATAATTTATAGAAAGATTGATGGTACTGATCTAGATTTCAAACTGCTTGCTGTATTAGGACCTAAAGACCTCAGTGGCGATGCAACTTGGCAAGACTATAATACATTTGACTTCACTGCTTGGAGTGGGAAGAACCCAACATCTAACGTGTACGATGATATTACACACTTTCCATTAACCGTATACAGTGGGGGATTAAGAGGTTGGGCTGATGTTTCTGTGAAGGCTGTTGCACTTAGTGCAACACACTTCGATATCATTTTAGGTACAGCTACTCCAGACGTTGATCAGACAGTATTTGTTAACCCTAACAACTTCTTAGTTAATGGGCAGGCTCGTACAGTCCAAATTGCTCATAATGATACAGCAAAAATTAACGAAGCGATTCAGGGTAAGGCAGCCGCTGGCTCTAAAAGTATCACACTGAATGCTAAAAATTATATTGCAACTCACATCAGAGTTCCAGATAATTTTGGTTTAGTTGGTACTGCGAATGTCACAACAGTTTCTAAAATGCCTTGGAGTACATATAGAGGAGATGTTCCAGATAATTCTCTAGTTAAATCGCAAACAAGTGCCGGCGCTAGTACTATTTCTATATTTGGTATTGACTTAGACGGAAATTTGAAAAATCAGTGTAGATTGATTGATACTGTAGACGATTCAGCCAACTATCTTGTTGATCTTGGTGTTGGATCGGATTCTATACTAGTCGATAGATGTCGATTCAAGAATATGATTGCCGGTGGTATTTTCGCAATATCTACAAATGAATTCAGAATGTCTACAAGTGAAGTTCTCAATAGTGGCGTGACTGATAGATACCCAGAGTTAGATACTCCACTCTCAATCGGTGGTGGTCGTAGTAATATGGTGATTGGTAATAGGTTTGAAAACTTTGCCGGTTCAGTTGATGTGTCTGTCACATCAGACGGTATCGTTTCTAATAACATTATTAGGGCGTGTGGATCAGGCTTGAATGTATATGGCTCAACGTTTTTGGTTTCTTCACCAAACGTATTGATTGGAGCCGCTAATGAATTCCTAGATAGCCCAGATATTCTTAATACCACATACGATTCTATTAACATCCCAATAGTTAAGTTCGCTGAAACCGCAGGTCCATATAAGGGCGATAGATTTACTTATCAAGAAAATGGTGATCCATTTGACTTAACTTATACTGCAACTTCAGCGCAAAGTGCGATACTGGTTTATAGACTGAACCTTGTTCAACAGCTTGCTGATGGCTCTACTCAAGTATATGCTAATCAAGCAGGACCAAATATTAAAGATATTAATGGGAATACTGGTATACCGCTAATAGTAGGTAAAAGATACAGAATTGTAAACCCAGGTACTTGGGGTGAGGCTAACTGGGTAGCGGCTGGCGCAAAAGTCGGTATGACTAACGAAACATTCACTTGTATAAGTGGCGGCGCAATGGGTGGTGGTGCTGTCGTTTCTCCAAATGAGTTTGTTGGAACAACGACTGACGCACCTGCAGAATTTACTAACTTATCCTCAATTGGAGCAGTAAATCTAGACGCATCTTTAGGTCAATGGTCGTTCCAGATTTTAGAAGGCGAGAAAGCTAAACTTTACACAGGTTTCATGTCACCCGCACTTCTTCAAGGCGCATATAATGCTAGAAGAGGCAACGAAGCAACTACACCGGGCTCATTCCCAGGCTATATAGAGGGCTCTACTCACTTAGGTGTTGCTTGGTCTTGTAGTTATAGATATATGGCAGAAATTGCTACAATTAAAAGTGGATTATGGTATGTTCATGAGAATGGCGCTACGCAAACAACAGTTCAAGCAACAAGTGATGGTTCACAGCAAGGGTTTAAAGTAGACCTAGGTGGAGACAATCCAGAAAGAGACGCAATATATAAAATGAATGTTAGTAGCCCAATAGATTTGGTGCCTGGTATGGAAGTTTCAATTAACGGTCATGGTGGATTCGTTATGCCTAGCACTAGATACGGGGTAATAACTTCAGTAACTGCCAATGCTGATGATGTTTCTGTCGAGGTGAGATTCTATAATGCTATACCCTCTGGTCAAAACGGCGTCACACTCTTACAAAATGGCGGTCTGGTTAAGGGCAACAACAACCCTAATGGTAACGGTACACTAAATACAATTGATGATTTCGTTCTAGGTCAAGGGCTTATTAAATAGGAAAAATAAATGTCAAGTATAACAAATATAAACAATAACTCAAGCGTAATTAATGTTGGTAGAACAACACCGGTAGCACCGGGCGCACAGCCCGCCAGCCGATCTATACCAGTAGTAATGGCTTCTGATCAAACTGCTATTCCAGTAGAAGAGCAGAACAAAGTACAGTCAGAGGTTGCACTATCGCTTCTAGGTATTCCAAGAGCAGAGGTCGCTCTGGGTATCTTTGCTGACGTAAACACATATGACGTTAATCCGTCAGAGTGGTCAATGTCGCCAGAGTATCATATTGAAGGTTATGGTGTACAGCATTTACCAACAGAAGCAGGCGCACTCGTAGAAGCCCCCAGAGATAAAGTTTCTGTATTGACATCTAAGCGTTTCTTCAGATATCAACCGGGTCGTGTATCTGCGGCTACATTTGGTATTAGAAGTTCTGTATCAGTTGCGCCATTTGCTAGAAATCCAGTTATCAGAAAATATGGAATCTACGATAAGTATGACGGATACTATTGGGAAACAAAGAATAATGGCGTAGGTGATAACTTCTCCTGTGTTCGTAGAACTCAATCTGTAGCTAACGCACCAGTAAGCCCTTATGGTATTGCAAATACTACATCACTTAGAAGAGGCGACACGACTGGTGGTGATGCAAACACAGTAACATCTACTCAATTAGACGACTATAGAACTGTTGGATTGGGAGCCAGTGAAACTGAGAAATCCGAAGGTTCTTTTGTTACAGACAGAAAAGTACTAATAGCAAACAGATTTGAGATCGTTGAAAATGCGCTCGCTCATGTTGTCGGTACATATGTACCGCCAGGCACTGGTGTTAAAATAGCAGGTGGTGGCACAGCGAATCTGTCAGTTGACTACTACGCTGACTTGGCTACTGCATATAATGCTTTGTCTGGTATAAGTGGCTTTACTGCCGCAGACATGGAGAAAAAATGTAAGCGTGATCTAGATTACTGGATCGACTTCATACTAATGGACCTTGAGTTTAACTCTACAGCCCATGTCAAGTGGAATACCACAAACTTTGCGCTCTCAAATGGTAGCACAAACACCCCTGACTGGGGCGCAACAGATGTAGGTAGATTCCCAAGAATTCAATTATTCGAAAAGCCTGTTCATGTTGCATTGGAAGCAATTTACACAGCAGGGAAATTATTCAATGTCGGAACTGATGGGGCTGGTGATGTTCCAAACGGTGCAGTCATTGGATTTACCACTGATGGTAAAACAAAACTAGATGCCTTGCAGTCAATCATTAGAGACTCTTTCGACAATGGTAGTGATGATAAGGCCCAAGTAGCAGGTACGTTCGCAATACAAGTTCCTTCTAGTAGCGAGTATGGCGCTAGATCGGGTAGCAAATTAGACTCTTTCTTTGATGTTAAGAAGAACTTCTGGGCCTACTATGTTACCACCAAAAAGCAAAATGGTAACGCAATTACATACACCACTCTAAATCACGGTACTAGTGGTAATAGTGCGACTAACGGTGGGCTTAACTACCTATCAACTCTTACTGATACTGAAATTCAAGACTTTATCAGAAACAAATGTCAACGAGATGTAGTCTATGTGATAGATGGCTATAAGAATGATATTATCGGTGGTGGTGATGCCGAAACTACTTACAACGCTTCTATGTTCCTACGAGGAACTGGTATGTCTGTTTACTCTCAAGAAGAATCTGCTGGCGTAGTAAGTGAAATAGAAAGACACACTCATCTAAAATCTATTATACAGAATGATCTGTTAAGTTATGGCTTTACTGCATCAGATGATGAATATACCAAACTTACTGCACTAGCGTCATACATTGTTGCGAACTTTAATGAAGAGCAAGAACGGGCTATGACAATAGGTAACAGGGGCTTCGCAGGCAACTTGGTTGTTTTGCGTGATGGTCTTATCCACACTCATGCCGCTATGAACGATCCATCGTTACTTAAAGACTCAGAGCAAGTAAAAGCAATAATCGAGCAAGAAGCCACACTACCATCAAAAATTAAGATAACAAAGGGTAGAGTAACTTTTGGTCAGCACATCAAATTAAGATGGGTTGAAGATAGTGGGGCTATTGTTACTATCAATGGAGTACGCAATGGAGAGGTCTTACGAGTTGTCAGAGTACTTGACCCAAAGGCTACTCATTTCCATGCTCAAAAACTAGACGGCACTATCGTAACGTTTACTGATTTATCTACATTCAATAGCGAAAATGGCACTTTTTATGTAGAACTTGTCGTGCCATTTTTAACACCCATCGACTATGATCTATCAGCATATTCAACAGGGGTTACTTCTGAGATAATGACCACTAGCGCAACCTTAACTAATAATGGTCAGAAAGGCGAAAGCAACCAAAGGATATTCAAGGGTACCGGTGGTGCGATACAAATTTCCGACATGGGCGCAATTCCAGTAGGAGCGCAGTTCCCATATCTATATGATACGTTGGATGATCTTACAGGTGATGAATTATCCGATGATAAAACTGTAGGATTCATTAACACTGCAATTAACCCGCAACAAGGTGCCGGTGTTGATGTAATCAGATCGCAGATCGATAATGTAAACTTCTATCCAGAGTATGTAAACTGGGTTAAGAATAATGTTAAGCCAGAATACTGGGGCGTTTATGAATATCGTGTCCCACGCTCAAGATTCAGTCATGACGCACTTAATGGGGTTAGATCAAATGCGGAAAATGGTACTAGAAAGCGTGTGTATAGTGATCTAGCAACAGGTGTTCTTGGTACTGTTAGACCTGGTGAGAAGTTTATTAATGGTGAAGGCGTAACAGAAAATCAAGATAGCCTATACGACTTTGACTTCACGAAAGTAACGATGCTTAAAATTGAGTTCTCGTGGTATGGTGCGGTAGGTGCATTGTTCTTAGCATATGTTCCTGTAAGTAATGGTGAAGCACGATGGGTACGAGTACATCACCTAAGAGCATCGAATCAGTTGAAGATTGCATCTCTTGGTAACGCAACACTACCAATTACTTACACAACTTATGGTGGCGGTAGTCAGTATTGTGGTGGTGATGGTGAAGATGTTGCAGGTGTGGGTATTGCAGATCAAGGTTATGGTTCAAACTCTCATAACATTGTTAAGTATGGTGCTTCATATTACATCGATGGTGGTGACCGTGGTACTGTTCGTCTGTATAGTTATAATAATCCAGACTCAGTATCTGCTAGGGGTAAAAAGTATGCTCAGAGCAATTCGCAGGTGAACAACAATCTGAACGGAATCGCTACACCGAGCGTAGAGACTGATTCTCATATTGATGGTAATAGTAGCCTTGCCGAACATGACCCAGTATTCTTTATGGGCGCATCAGTTATTACCAATAGTAAATTAGATAATAACGTTAAAGTTATTTGGGCAGACGCTACTAGAGTTTACTTCAATAGAGAACTTCAAGGCAGTAGTATCAAACTTCTACCAGATAGAGCCAACACGATATATGGTCTTGAAACCAAGCGTGTTATTTTGAGTACGAGAGAGAGTAATGCAGTTCGTAACAGAGTGCAAGTATATCCAACTAAGCTGTCTACATCTAATAGTTCTGCTGACGCCGCAAACTCAAACTCAGTTCGACTTAGATTCAAGAAGACCCCATTGTTCCAAAGTCTTGTTAGTCCAACTAATGATTTTAAATTGGATTCTGCATCAGAGTACACTATTGATAGTACTAATACGCCCTTACCAGTGTCTACTGGTGGGTCTAACGGAGACTCTAGAAGCTATATGCAAAACGGTGAGTTCTTATATGGTTGGTTTAGGGCTAGAGTTTCGTCTGACAATATCACTGTATTTGGTAGACTATATAAAGAAGGCGATCAGTATTATTTTGAACTTCTTCAATCAGTAGAAGGTACTGTAATCTTGACCACCACTGAGCCATTCCTACCAGATGGTAGATATGCTTATGATGGAGAGAATATGAATTATTCAGCAACAAAAGAAACTGCTGAGATTGAGGGTCTAAGTTCATTGAAAATAGCGACTGATGTAGTTGTGCCTATACCGAACACTGGTACAAATGTAGCAACACTATACTTGCAGACAGGTACCGAACAATTTGACCTAGACGCTTACTTTGATTATAACAAAGAATATCTATCGTTTCCGTTAACAGATATTGCAGACAGTCTATATTTCTGTGTTGACTCAGATACAAGTCATGTCCAAACAGAAAATTCTGACGATGCTATTAGCTTAGGTGTAACATGGGAAGAGCAGTAGTTTATGGCAAAGCAAATAAAGATTGGATTCGACAAAGTACCGGCTCCAGTCACAAAGCAGTTCACTCAACTTGTAGACATAGAGGGCACTAGGCTTTTTGATGCGGCGGGTAACCCTCTCGTAACAGAAGAAATTGCACCAGTAAACGCATTTACTACTGGTGCAAGTTCTCTATCTGTTCATGTCAACAATGAAAGACCCAATGTTGGTGGCACAGCTATTCCAGTTGTAGAGCAATTTCCTAATGAGTCTAATGTTAGTTCTTCTCTATTGGGTGTTCCTAGAGCAGAAGAGCAACTATCTTTGTTCTCTGATGTCGCAACATATGGTCTAGATGAAGATCAGTGGAACTATTACACATTCAGTTCCGCTACTGTTCCCTATCAATGGTATCAAAAAGAGCATCCAATTTTTGGAAGACGATCTCAACCTAGCTTCAACGAAGGCTCTCAAGAACAGGCGCTCTATCTAAAGTCATTTCCGTCTCAATATAACTACCCTACAGGACCTGGTCAAAAGGGTGCTTCCGAACCAACGAGTGGATTCAGACGCTACATGGACTTCATTGCTTTAGGTAGATGGTTATATAAAAGATTCGATCATGTACCAGATTTTGCAAACAAATATTTCCTAAACGATATTTCCGCAAATATTGTCGATCAGTCGGATAATATTGTAACTGGAGCAAACCAAGAAATAAATTTAAACTTCGCTGGCATACAGGCTGTATTTCAGGGTGGTATAAACTTTTACGATGTTTCTTATGGTGAAGAAGATATTCAGGATTCATTCGATGCAATTGAAAGATGGACTTTCTTTTGGGAGAAAATAAAGGCGGACACCGCTCAATGGCCTTTATTGAAAGACGGGTCTAGCATTAGAAACAAAAATTATTATAATAAGTTAGTATCATTTGTAACTAATGATATCTTACCTGGCGCTGGCTCAAATAATTTCACAGTTGCTGTATTGGAAAGCAAAAGAGCGTTTAGGTATCAACCCGGTCGAGCGAGTGGATTCACATTTGGTGCTAGAATGAAATCAGACTTAACATCTGCTTCTAGTGTTCTAGAGTGGGGTTGCGCTAACGATACTGATATGTATATGTTTAGACTTAGTGGCTCTGACCTTAGTATTATTAGACGAAGTACGATTCGTATGCCAGACTCGCTATTGACTAGACAGGGTCTTGCGATATCAGATCAGTCAGATACCCCTATTTTCCCTAGAGGAATAGGTAACGAGATTCCTATGTATGAGACTATCATTCCTAGATCAAAATGGAATGGAGATGCGCTTATAGGAACTGGGGACTCTGGTTACATTCTAAAGTTTGAAGATGTGACCATGTATAAGATTGAATATTCTTGGTATGGTGCTATTGGTGCTAAATTTTATGCGTATATTCCTGAGGGTGCAGGTGAAGCCAGATGGGCGCTGATGCATACATTCGTTATAGAGAATGGTATGGGTAAACCAGTGTTGCAAAATCCAGACTTCAAATTTATGTATAAGTTATATACGACAAATTCTGCTACTGTAACAGAACCGCTATATCTTTACAAGTATGGTAGTAGTTATTATGTTGATGGTGGTGATGAGGGTACAGTGACGCTATCCACAACAAACGCCCCCACAAAATCTTTTACTACACGAACTCCAGTTTTAGGTGTACTACCGAGAGACAAAATATTAAATGGAGATGGTACGCCAATTTTAAATATGAAAAAGGCGTACCCAGTAAAAGTTAATGTTGATGTTGATAGAACAGCAAGAATAGATATTGAAGCAATTCAGGGCGCCCCATCGGGCGTACACTTTACATATGCGCCATGTATCCATATGGATGGAATTAGCCCTAGAAGTAGAACATTGACATTTAACTATGCTAATAGTGATAATAATATACAGCTAGTTCAACCACAAAACCCTAGAATTTCGGGTACAGTTTCTGTTGATTTAAACGAAAAAATTGTTACTGGTTCAGGCACAGCATTTGAATCCGAACTTCAATTGGGTGATGTTATCATTATTGGTGGATTAGCTGGCTCAGATGGAAATACAGATCATATCATAGACAAGATAATTTCAGATACAGAATTACACTTAGTGAGTGATTACAACAATAATGCCGGTGCTAATGCCAGTAATAAAGTCGTGGATTTGGTCTATAAACTAACGTCTGCTGATGACTATAGTAAGCTAGTGGCAGATGGTGTCTACGGTGTTTATCTCAAGTCGTCGGGTAATGGAAAAAGTTCAACTCTATATAGAAGAGATAGTGACAAGAATCACATATTAGTAACTGATACTGTAAGAGACTCGCTTAAAATTGACGATTCTGTTCTTGATCGAAGCGTTCCATTCGATGCTAGATTGAGTGGATATAAAACAGTGGTCGCATCTGAGATTCCAATATTCGCCAATAATTTTAGAATCCACTGGTTAAACCCCAGTCAGAAAGACGGGCTACAAAGACCTAAAGATTCAGAGCATCAGTATAACTATACACACTTTGCAGAATTTGCTGTTGGTGTGACCCCATATAAACCAAAAGCACCTGATGGCGTTGACGTTATAGATGAGTTAGCGTTTGAAGTGACCGAGGGTAATTATGAGAAATTTGATTTAGAGAATTATCCATACCTAGAATATTGCTCAGATAGGGTTAGATTTAGTGAAAAATATAGGGCAGAAACATATGAATGGGATGGGGCATATGGTGATCAGATGTCAGTTGATCCAAGAATCCCTGCGCCTCTAGGTGGTAATAGTGGTTACGTTTCTGCGGTAAAGGGTTCTATAGATACTATAACGTTTGAGGCCGCTACAGCTTTGGAAGACGCTATTGAGTCAGATGGTTCTAGATTCAACGGGCTTAAAAGATTAGTATTTTTAGATCAACCTCCCCAAAGTCAGAACCTTAAATTTTCTCAATTTGCACTTAATGGCGACTATATACCAAGTAGTGGTAAATCAGAGATAGGTGTTAACTTTATCGGAAGCGGTAGATTCTTCAAGAGCGAGGTTTTCAGAGTTACTGGTGGTGAGTATTACGTTTATGTTGACGCTGATTTTATCACTCACATAACAAGTTTAGGAATCGCTCCAATTAATAGCGAGTTTATCGAAGATACGACTTGCTATAGAGTTCAGACAAAAGTTTTGACACTAAGCGAAGATTGGCAGGCTGTGTCAAAGGATGAAGATGGTACAGACTTGTTCCCAAGATCAGCAAGAAACTCACAGTCTCAGGCTATAGCATTTAATGATCAGCCTCTGTACCCAGTATTTTCTTTAGCAGACAAGTCTAGAGTAAATAGTATCGTGGTGGAAGAGATCGATCAAGACGGCACAGTGAGAGTACATACACCAAAGTTCTTACATGATGATAATACCAATGATGGCTTCAACCCAGCAGTTGGCGTAGACACCATAATACCTTCGAGTGCAAGAACGAGATATAATGTGAAAGCGACATCTACAACTGAGACAGATACACCGAACACATTTAATTATGATGATGACTTGTCTGGCTTGAGATATGACATAGCTTCTCTTCAGCCATTAAGACCCAGCACGGTATTATATTCGTTCTATGTTGAAAAAGATAAACCAATAGAAGTCGATCTGAGTAATATCTTTAATGTTGATAGAAAGGGTATATCTAGAGGATTGCTAAATACAGAAGCAATATACTTTACAGCGACATCTCTAAGTGGTCAGAGTGGTGAAGTCGAACTTGCATTAACTGTTAAGGAGCAATAATGGCAATTTATAGAGGTCTTAATGTAGCCAAAACTATGGCTGATGTAGATGACCCGATAGCGGCTCTATCCAATTTAGGGTTGAAAAAGGCTGACTTTGATCTTATCGCTGGCTTGACCGGAAGTGATGTTGGTGTAGATGTCAGCGATATTCATAATCTATCTGGTTTGACTAGTGATGCCAAAAAGGAGTTATCGTCACTAGAAAATTGTGTTCAAACAACTGCTATTCTATCTGATCGTATTCCAGACGTAAGTACACCACTATATCACAACATAAGAATCGATGGTAATTCGCTTTCAGGTGGTGCGATTAAGTATAAGTTCTTGGATTTCAATAGTGTTATTGGTGGTAAATATGAGGTAAAGGAAGCAGATATATCAACTTCTAGACTTTCTTCGTGGTCGCCTATGGGTGACGCCCCCAACGAAGATTCATATATTGTTTATGGTAGTGATGCAAAAGTTATCGGAGACACTTTTGCGTTTACTGATCTTGCAGTAACAGACGAGCCCAAGCAGAGAGAGTTCAGGGCTGAAGTCCCCACACACGCTGTTCAGTTGAATATCAATGGCGCAACAGAAAATTTCATGGCGATGAAGGGTATACCTCTAAGTTTTATCTGTAACTTTAAAGACGCAAATATTAAAGCGGCTGTTACGCCAATCCAAGACTCTGCGGGCACTATACCAATTACATTCAAGATAACGAATCTCGATACTGGTGGACAGACTTATAACTCTGGTGATGGTACGGATGCAAACCCTGGCTCTATTGGTACTGGCAGTATAGGTTCGCCAGCATTTTATGAGTTTAGCGGGGTTGACTTCAGAAGAAGACGAGTCGATATTTACTACGATCCAAGTAAAATGTTGAGATTAGATTTACCACAGTTGGAGATAAGTTCTTTACCCTCAGTGACTCTACCATCTCTTACGAATCTTACTCTATCATCAAATAATTTTTCACTAATGCCACAATTTAGAAATGATGGCACTGTGGATAGACAAGGGTTTACTGGGGGTACAGGTATAGCACCTAACCTAGAAATACTTACAATGACCAACAACAATCTCGGTAGAGGCTTTGATGCTTTATTGGGAGACACTAGTGTCGCAAGTCATGCAGGTGGATCGAGTTCTCAACTTAATAGACTACCACTATCTATTAGAGAATTGAGGGCGTTAGGTTGTTTTACAGACGGTTCTCAAACAATAGATTTGACCGACTATCTAAATCTTAGATACGTTGATTTAGATTCAAGATATGCTGATGATCTATACAGAAGAATGGATAGTGGTTATAGATTCAAACCCTCACCCAAAACTTACAACGTCAACTCAATGCTGTCGTTTGCATCGAATGGAACAGGGTCAGATAGCGGTGGAGACTTTGTGAGCCTGATACTAAGGGAAGGTCTTAAATTTCCATCATCTGGTCAGGCAGTAAAATATAACTTTAGAGTAGACGCTGATGGAAACTTAGGCACTGTTGGTAGTTCTGGTTTGGTGGATGGTAATATTTATTACTTAGATTATATTTCTGGCGACACACCTACAGGCACAACAGGCGATACTGCATCTTATTATGTGTGTAGTAATTCTAACCTTTCAGCCGGTAGTCGTATGAATGTTCACAATAGTGGAATAACTGGTGTATATCATAGTATGATACCTTGGGACAGCACTCAACAGAACTGGGATGGAACTGTAGGGGCCCCTCTCGTTGATACTGGTGGTGGTTATGGCGGTATACAAACCTATCGATTCAACCATCAAGATTGTCGGCGATTGTCGCCTGGTGTATATAATAGTCGCAATCTATATACGCTTACTACGCAATCCACAAGAATTGAGACTAATTCTGAGTACCCATATTTCGATGAGAACAACAAAGCAAGATCATCGGCGGATATGGCTATACCTACACCACAGTCGGAATTTGTATATAACTATTTCTCTGACTATGGCCATCATAACATTATTGATTTTACTAATCACCCTAGATTGCGCTACTATCGTCAATGTCATGTTACATTGTATAGCAAATATGAAGACCCAGAAAGAAGTATCATCAAGTTTAAGGGGTGTTCAAGTCTTGCGTTACTATATCTTTATAATTTGAGGGGTGTTACTGGTGATTGGGAAACAGAGAGTCTATTTCAAAATCTACCTAAACTGTACTATGTAAATCTCATGGCTTGGGGTGGTCAACGATCGACTGGTAGATTCAGAGACGATACATTCACAGGTACTGATGCTTTACAGTATTTTTATGTTGGTTCGATCACAGATAGATATGACCACGATTTCTTTGGTTGCGAGGGTAACGCCTCAAATACTCAGGGTCTGTGGATGAGTAATTTCACCAATTTTAGAAGAATATATGCTGTCCATAACTATGGTGGTGGTGCGCTAATGGCAGAGGATGCATCCATATCGCCAAACTCGAAGAATCTTGATCTCTCCAATAAACCAAATTTGAATATGTGGCATATGTATGGAAACAATTTCAGAGGAACTTGTCCAAACTTCCTAGAGGCTTTCCCTAGAATGTGGTACTATAACATAGGATATCAAGCCGTATGGCTTGCGCCACACGATGCCACTAAGAAGCAAGTATATAAAATTGGTGATAGACAACTGACAAATGATGCTAATTATGTTGGAGATGCTTATTATACACAAGCAGACTATGAAGCCATTGGTTGGCCTGGTACTCAAAGTTATGAGGATAATAGAGACGCAGTTGGTATTGCTTATGCAAAAGCAATTGGTTCAACGCCTGCAAATAGAGACGCATTCCGCTTAACTAATATTGTGATAAGCCCAACTGCACCTCTTAGATATGTTGGTTCAACAGGAAAAAGATATGTAATCCATAAAGTAGGAAACACCAACTGGTCTGCTATAGATTCATCATATGCATCTGGATATGTGTATAAGAAAGGTACTGTAATAAGATACAATAATACAACCATAACGAATAGTATTGCCGGCTCAGACCCAGGTGAGTGTATGCCATACGCAACTAGGCCTAGATTTAGATCATTAGGATTTACTGGATTATTTCCAGGCAACACTTCTAACCATTCAGTCGTGGGTAATATGTATCTTCACTGGAATGGGTTTGTCGGGCAGTTCCCAAAACTGAAGTGTTCTAGAATGTGGAGAATTTTTGGCTATAGAAATCACTTTACTGGCAACATACCAGACTTTAGCGAATGTACAAATCTTTATTATATAAAATTCCACCGAAATCAGCTTTCTGGTTATGAGGAAGGCTCTTTTGCAAATTTAAGAAACGTTAGACAGATTACTCTAGATAATAATCTGTTACAAGCAAATGTTTTGGGACCTATGGTAAGCGACTTAATTGAAGCGTATAATCTTAACACCAGTAGAACTTGTAGAGTAGACCTTAGAGTTCAAGGCGGCGCCAATCCATTGAGAGAGGATTCTAAGTTTGATGGAACAACAGGCCCAGAGTCTACCGAAAACAAACTAAAAACACTTAGAGCCGCAGGTTGGATTATACAACTAAGCGAGTAGAGGAAAAAAATGGCACAGGGTTTTGTATTAAATCTAAATTTAGCGGAAAGTGTAACTCCGTCTTCTGATAGAAAGATTCTAGATAACTTGGGTGGTGTTAATATCACTCAAGATATTCTGCTATTTGATGGAAATAGTGGATTTAGAAGTCGTCTTCAAAATATATCTCAGATTAGTCGTCAAGACTTTCAAGTTATTGATGACCCTGACTACGGCAAGACTGCGGTAACTAATCTAGTTGACAACAAGGTTCCATTCACCAATGGGACTAGGATATCTTTTGATGATGGTAATGATGATTACCCATACTTAGTTGTTAATGCTAATGCAATAGATTCGTTTCAGATTGTCGATATGAGTCTAGACCCACAACCTACTGCACCTTATAGCGAATCTGATCTAGCGGCACCCTGGGTTGGGCAGGATATACCAAACCTAATCTTAACAAGAAACGATGCAATTACTGTTGAAAATATCACCAATCTATCAGTCGAGAGACTACCTACTAATGATACTGGTGGCGGTGGAACCGGTTCTGGAGAAAGTTTCTCAGGTGGTCAAGGGGGGACAGAGGGTGCCGGTGACGGTGCTGATGCCGAAGGTGGTGGTGATGGTGGTACAGCAGAAGACACAGGAATGTTCGAGAATCTTATTACATATAATGTGGTGGATTTAGTAGGGCAAGGTGTTGGTAGACTCAGGGCTAAAATGGATAGAGTACCACTGACATATCGAGACAGTTTATTTACAGTTGAAGATCACGGCATTGACGCCTTTCGACTTAGAGGAAACATTCGAATAGTCAACACAGCGCAAATATCAATATATAATACTACCACCGAGGGTGGATTAAACGCATCCGCACCAGGGTTATATATTTACAATACTGCATCAAAATCTGAAATTAGAGCATTTTCTGGTACAGACAACCCGTGGGAAAAGGCTGAAACTTCCGACACAACATTCGGAAAAACCGCATTAAAAACAGAGTCTGCTCATTCCCAAGTTAGTAACTTAATTATAGCACCAGATGGTGGTGGGTCTGGCGACAATGCTAGAGGGTCGATACCTCTGTTCAAAACACTTAACTCATCGCAAAGTGCGGAAGAGGATAAGTTTGTTGACGCAACCACCAATGTATCTGAGTATACACACAAAATACCAGTTGTAATAAACGGTGAGCAATACTTCCTACTATCAAAAGAGGTGTGATGCGTTAAATATCACCAATCTCTGCTATAGCCTCAACGTCACGACTACTTGATAACAATCTAAATGTTCTTGTTGACCCACCACTAGTATATGTCACAGGAAAATACTGATTAGATTGCTGTGCATCGTTTCTACCACCCGACGATTGCTCTTGTGTCACATCACCCTTATATCTAAAGAACTCAAGCGGCTTGACTGTACCAAAACCACTGAATGTTAATCCAGTGAATGTCGCACCCACACTACCATTCAATGTCACGGCTGCCCAAGAACTGCCATTCCACTGACCTAGTGTGGGCTCACTGTTATTTGTTCCACCTACAGAAAGTACTTTATATACGCTATATGATTCACCCGATTGATTTGGATGACCAGATATACTTGCACCCGCACCACTAGAACCAGTAACCACAAAGTAGTGATCAGTAGTTAATTCTTTTGCGGCTGATGCCGGTGGAACTATTCTATTACTAGCACCTCTCGTAGGTTCTTTAAATACAACGTCAGCTAAGGTCTCTAGCGACAATTGCTTATATGATAATTTTTTAGCTACAAAATTCGGATAGTCACTTACAGTAGCTAGCCCTTTACCACTACTAACAAACGGTGGCGCTGTGTTAAGAGGAATGATGCAATATTCTCTATTTCTTCGTCTTTGGGTTAGATCGCCATATGACGAAGGTACACCTACAAGAGTTGCACCCGGTATTATAGTTTTACCACTCTGAATAGAGGTGCTTAACGTTATAGTGTTACCACTCTTGTTTGTAACTGTCGTTATGCCTGGCCCAGTAGTTGCATCATGTGCAGGTGACCAATACTGATCGATTGCAGCCTCATAATAAATTACGTCACCAGTATTTACCTTTGACGCATCGACTAGAGTGATTTGATTTCCACTGGTTACTTCATTAGGACCGGCAACCTCTACCCCATATACATCTCTACATTCGGTCGCACCAGAAATGTCATTTAATCCTCTACTCGCATAAGTAACAACTATACCATGTAAAGAGTCAAGGGAACTTAGATTACCAGACAATAGTGTGTCTGTGCCAGAGTCTAGACTTGGATGCTTTGCTACAGTCGCAACAACAGATGTTGATTGATATGTCCCTAGGGTATTTATCTTGCTACAGTGACTTGGTGCGGCATATGTAGCCCTGCTTGTCGAACCAGTGTAGCCAATGTAATACATCAAGTCGTTGGTCGTAATCTCATCAACCGGTCTTGACATTGCAGTACTCCCAGCCGCACCTTGCGCTGTTTCGTAAAGAGTTAGACTAGTGTCAGTCGATCTCGATCCTAAGTAAATACCCGCTAATCCATCATTTTTAGCTATTATTATTTGATGAGTCTGACCAACACCCAGATTCAAATCTGTTAGATAATTGGAATCGACAAAAATTTTATCAGAGTTAATGACTTGCCTAACTTGAAAACAGTACGCATCACTAGCCGCATTTGTCCAGTCAGTGACAAATCCAGAAGCCGCTATAATCCAATCACCCTCACTTACGTCAGCAAATGGACTTGTTTCACTAGAAAGAATGTCAGTTTCTAGCGCACCAGATGTATCGGTAATCACCACATCATATTTTTTTAGATGCGTAGTGTTGCTTTCAGCAAATGGGAAGCTATCTACAAGTTCTTGTGGCGGGGTGTATAGCGTAAGGCTCACTGGCGCATCTACAGAAAGTCTAGCAGTAGAATCTTGCTTTAGTTTTTGTAATCTATTATCATTAAAATATGGGTATGAGTAAACACCGAAACCGGCTCCAGCCTGAACTGGATAGAATTTGTTATAATCTAACGGCTCTCCACCCTCATTGATTTCAAGAAGTTTCTTAGTTTCTATTTCATCTTCTGCTATATTATTAGTGGGCTCTACCCACCAAGCACTATATCTTATATGTCTTCTCTTACCAGTTGCAGGTGGAGTGATTGATATTACACCAGTTTCTATATCGGTTTGTGATCTATCGTAACCAAACTCGAAATAATCACCAAGTGGATTAGCATTAGATAGACCAGTATCTTCACCCAAGTACGCATAATATACATAATCTCTTCTCGTGGCAACATACGATCTTGCTACGGTTTGTACCTCATAAGGTGTCCCCTCAAGTTCTACCGTAGTCAAGCCACAGATTCTTAGATAGTCAAATTTTTGCAATTTTAATCTAGTAATACTATCTACTGTTTCATATGTTATTGGATACGCATTTCTAATTCTATTTTGACTTACGCCTTTCAGTAGTGTCCAGTTGTTGTCTGTTCCATCATCAACAGTATCTTCTTCAAAGGCAAAGAAAGCGTTAGTCGCATATTTGAAAGTAAACTCACCTGATTGATACCCTTCCCATCTAACACCACCAAATGTGTCTCTAAATTCTGGGTGCAATACCCCACCGAGTTCAAAGTCTCCATTTTCCCAAAAATCTTGATTGTTTTCTATATTCGGTAACGATGCCTGCACTTTTGAGGTATACCAATAATTCACAGGTAAGTTTTCCGGTGTAACATTGGTCAAATTGTCACCAGATGTATTGGTGTGCGCTTCTAGTTGAGTATGCTGTATATTTGTTGTTGAGGGTGACCCGTCACCACCACCTGGCGCTGTACACTCGAATACATCACCAATAGCCCAATGCTCTAGACACCAAGCATCTGTCACACTAGCTTGGGTTACTTGCGTACACTCAAAGATTTTGCCAACAAATGGGTTGGGTGCACCCGCTAAAATCCATTCAACATATGAAGACGATAATCCATTCCCACTCGACCCTAAAGATAAAATTCTATATTTTCTGCCATTAGTTAGACTACCCAGAGGCTTAGCCTTTATTACATGACCCTGAGAAGCTGTCCAAGTAGCTGTAGCTGTGGATTTGAATACCTCCCCTATGGGTGGAGTGCTTGCAGAAGCACCAACAGTCGAAAAGTCAAATGTACCGTTACCTGTATCTACAATCACATAGTATGCGTCAGTGGCATCTATCGTGAAAACTTTACCACCATTAGTTTCTGGGTCGTTTATTCTTTTTGTGCCACCTGTATCACCCGTTATATGATTCATTGCCGCTTGAAGTTGATTAAATGTCAAGTTTGTACTTGTGGGCTCCATTACTCTAAGCATTAACTCTGGAACTGCATATTGAGCAGTTATGATGCCATAGTTAGATGCTGTTTCATCGTCATATTGTAGAATATTTTGATTTACCCTGCCAGCAGGCACCATCGTTGCCACAGGACCCGTTCCACCATTTGTCCAAGGCGGGCTGCCTAATGTTACTTTGAAGTTGTTGATATGATCTTGAATTGTTATTCTTGGTTCTACAGCGACTTTTGTTGATGCGTCTGCGGCTGAAGTTGCTTCTACTGATGTATTGGCAAGATCAACGAAATCGGCAGATTGATTACCTACAGTTCTTCTTCCTAAGGGACCATCAGAAATACCCACCAGTGGCAGAAGATCATCTGCTGTGAAGTTTAGTTTGTTACCTTCTTCATCTGTAATATTCGAGATATTATCAAGAATATTATCAAGTGCTTGTTTTGGGTTTTGAATATCAGCTAGATTCTTATCTGCCCGCAATCCAAATTTTAAATACTTTGACATATGTTTTCCAATTAGTTCATAATAGGGTTATTCTGTTATTTATAAATAACTGTAGTATCTATTGGAGAAAAGAAACATGGCAATTAAATCAAATTTAACAATCGATCAGGGCTCAGACTTTTCAGCAACAGTTGATGTTCTATCTAGCGATGGGCAACTATTCGATCTTACTGGTTATAGCACTAGGGCTCAGATGCGTAAAAGTTACGCCAGCGGGCTTACCGCACAGTTTATCACTACTCACAATGATGCGGGTGGAGTGGTTACATTGTCGCTACCTAGTTCAAACACTGTAGTCGATGGTTCAGTAACTCAAATTGGAACAAATTCTATAGAACCAGGTAGATATCTCTATGACGTTGAAATGGAGTCACAAGCCGGGGTCGTAACTCGTGTTCTACAAGGAACTGTTACTGTGACTGGCGGCATAACTAGATAATTTATCGTTATAAATACATAATATATCAACAAAATTTAGGACATAGACATGGCACAGCCACAAAACAGAAACGAATTTACAGAATGGTGTCTAAGAAAGCTAGGTAAGCCAGTTATTGAGATTAATGTCGATGTTGATCAGGCGAGTGATCGTATTGACGAGGCTCTAGAGTTCTACTATGACTATCACTTCGATGGTGTTGAAAAGACATATGTTAAGTATCAAGTAACAAATTCTAGCGTTACTGTCGCAGATGGTATTGAACTTGATCCCAACAATAATCCACATTTTAAAGTTGGAGATGTGATTAAAGAAGTAGAAAATGGCGACTCAGGTGCTACAGACGGAACAGCATCTGCAACTGTCATTGCTGTGGACAACACTGCCGGTAAGAAAAGATTATTCTTTAAAAAGCCTACTAGTGGACAATTTAATGTGGGTAAGTATGTTACTAGCGATACATTTATGACTAGAGTTGGTAGTACAACTAGTGGATCTGCTACATCGATTACTGCTATTCATCAAGGCGCATTCGAACTAGAGTATATCCCTGTACCAGAAAACATCATTGGCGCAGTTAATGTGTTTACTCCAAACTCTACAAGTTCAATTGGATCAGGCATCTTTAATGCTAAGTATCACTTCGTACTCGAAAACTTACACAATATCGTTAGAGGTGAGTTAGTAAACTTCCAAATGGCTATGCAACATCTTCAGCTTATGGAAGAGTTGTTGGTGGGTAAAGTTCCTATAAGATACAACAGACATACAGATCGAGTTATGTTGGATATGGATTGGAACACCTTAAATGTGGGTGATACCATTGTTATAGAAGCATATCGAATTGTAGACCCTCAAGTATACTCGGATGTCTGGAAAGATCGTTTCTTACAAAACTATGCAACAGCAAAAATCAAATATCAGTGGGGTTCGAATCTCACTAAGTTCAACGGCATGACACTGCCAGGTAATGTACAGTTCAATGGAGAACAAATTTTAAGCGATGCGAGAGAAGAGATTCAGAAGCTAGAAGAAGAAATGTATAATAGCTATTCTCTGCCCGCAGTCGATATGATAGGATAAAGCAGTGGCTAAAAATTATTATTTTGAGAACTTTGAAAACTCGATGGAGCAGACTCTCATCGAGGACTTGGTGATCGAGTCTATAAAAATCTATGGAATCGATGCTTGGTATATTCCCAGAACTCTCGTAGCCAAAGACGACATTCTTAACGAAGACGACCTTTCAACATTCAATGATGCATATATGGCTGAAATGTATATCA